>Ga0075436_100000007_pt1 | contig 288785 bp, 226 predicted proteins | sample RhiMethybrSRZTD5_FD_75303 | JGI IMG/M metagenome (GOLD analysis project Ga0075436, IMG submission 75303) | Populus rhizosphere microbial communities from Tennessee, USA - Rhizosphere MetaG P. TD hybrid SRZTD5 | ecosystem: Host-associated > Plants > Roots > Rhizosphere > Soil | place: USA...
CACCAGTTCCACGGCCGATTCACGTCAGCACGCGAATCTGTCCGGAAAGTTAGTTGGACGTGTTTGATTTTTCCGATGTCGCCGCGACGCAAGATCTCACGCGCCCGGATTCGACCGGGAAGAAAACGCAATTCGTGATCGATCAGCGCCAGGACGCCCTTCTCGCGCGCGAGATCGGCCATGCGTCGCGCCTCGACTGCATTCATGGCCATAGGCTTTTCGCAAAGCACGGCTTTGCCTTGATCAAGTGCCGCTAACGTCATCTCGCAATGCGTGATGACCGGCGTCACGATACTCACAAGATCGACATCGTCGCGCGCAACGACCCCGCGCCAGTCGTCTTCGACATTTTCAATGCCGAACTCGCGCGCGACCTCTTCAGCATTTTCCTTATGGCCGCTGGCGATCGCCACGACACGCGCGCCTTCACAATTCTTGAATGCCGGAATCTGCGTCGAGCGCGCGAAGCCGGTCCCAATAATTCCAATTCTCACTTCGTTTTTCACGAGCGGAATTATGGTCGCGCGTAACGCGCACTGTCCAGCGCGTCTGGACTATGTTTTGGAGAAAGTTTGGCGCTCACGCGGCGACGGGAACCGAACGATTGCGTCGCGCGATTTGAAACGCAGCTGAGGTTGAGGCAAGGGTCGATTCGAGTTTCGTCAACAGATCGGCGAGCACGCTCGACCCAATTTGCTCTTGTTCAATCTGTCCGCAAACCCTGCCAACGGCGCACGCACCGATCGTCAGGCTGCTGCCTTTCAGCGCATGCGCGGTCTGCTTGAGAAGCTCCGGCTTCTTCGCTTCGACCGCACTGTTAATCTCTGAAACCTGGCGCGCGCTGTTCTCGAGATACAGATCGATTAATTCGATCACCAGGCCGTCATCGCGCGGTTCGTCGAGGGCGTTCAGGATCGATAGATCCACAGCGCAATTGAGCATCGTCGCTTCATGCTCGTCGCGATCGACAATCGACTGTCTCGGCGAATTAGCCCCTGGCGTCGTCGTTGGCAACGAGTTTGCAGTCTCGCGTTGCTTACCGATTGAATCATCTGCCAGCATCATTCGCAGCGTCTGCTGAAGCTGCTGTTTGGTAAACGGTTTCGGCAGCACAATCGTCGCACCGGCGCTAAAGCAAGCCGTGATAGTGTCAACGGCAGTCTCAGCCGTAATCATCAGCACCGGAATTCTCATCAACCGCTTTTCCGTTCGCATATGGCGAATCAAGTCAGGCCCTTGCAGATAAGGCATGGCTACGTCGAAAACGGCTGCCGAGAAATCAGCATCCGCCATCAGCGTGCGAAACGCATCGCGGCCATTGTTCATCAAAACGACTTCGAATCGATCGCTTTCCAATATCGTAGCCAGCCAATGTCGAACAACCGGATCGTCATCAGCAATCAGGATTCGACGAATGTTCCGTTTGCCAGGTGAGTGCATGGTGATTCCTCTCGAAAAAGGCGCAGGGGCGGATTGGATCAAAAAAGAAGAGCGCGCCGCTCTTGCGCTTGACCAAGTCAAACAACGTGCCAACTCAACCAAGCGGAGCATGCAATCGTCAAAGCTTCAGCAGAATCAAGTCTCGATCGCAATGTTTCTGCGCGGCACAATTCGTGCGGAGTAACGAACGACTTGGTCGCATCGCATTTTGAGCGACGACTAAGGCCACACTTCGGGCCACTAAAGCCCCAATCTGGCGTGGCGAACTGCCGCAGCTCCACTCGCACCAACGCTTTCGCAGACCTCCGATCATGAAAAGCCGACCACTGAATCTCTCAAATAATTCACGCCTTGTTTTCTATGCGAGGCTAGTCGCCTTAGTGGCCATCGCGGTAGGCATATCCGTCCTAATCGGATGGGAGTTTGATGTCGCACTCTTGAAGAGCGTCGTGCCTGGCAAAGTTGCCATGCGTCCGAACACCGCGATCTGTTTCATGCTCGCGGGGTTCGCACTGCTGCTGCTCTCGAGTGAAATCGAGACGGGCATCTTCAAGTTAGCTCGTAAGCGAACCGCGTTCGTTTGCTCGGCGCTGGTAACTTTGATCGGCGCCGCAACCCTGATCGAATACATATTCGAAGTTGATTTGAAATTCGCTTCGTTGCTGTTCCGAAACGCTTTGTTTGCCGAGAGTCACTCCCAATCCGTCGGACGGATGGCAGGCGAAACAGCAATAGGCTTTGTCTTCCTGGGTCTCGCCTTGATGCTGAGGGATTGGAGAAGTCGCGCGACGCGTATTCTCGGCGAGGTCTGCTGCTTTGTGACGCTGCTTATTGGCCTCGTACCGTTAATTGGCTATCTCTACGACGCGGAATCGCTATACGCGTTTCAAGGTTATCGGTCGATAGCCGTGCACTCTGCGTTGCTGTTTTGCTTCCTCGGATTTGGCTCGTTAGCTGTACCCCCGAACATCGGGATTCTTAGCGTCGTCACAAACCGGCACCTTGGCGGACGTATGTCGCAGCGACTGCTGCCGTTGGCGATCTTCATTCCGTTCGCCACGGGCTGGCTGAGGATTAAGGGTCAGGCCATGGGCTGGTACGGAACTGAATTCGGGGGCGCGATGTTCACTGTTAGCAACATGACAGTGTTCAGCGTCCTGATTTGGTTTTCCGCGCGCGCTCTCAATCGCGCTGATATCAAACAACGAAACGCGGCCGATCGTTTGCGCGCCAGCGAGGAACGCTTCCGACAATTGGCAGTGTCGCTCGGATCGGCCGTGCGTTCGACCACCCGCATCTCGAGTTCGTTGCGCGCTTTACCGAGACAGGAATCGTCGATCAGCTGCGTTATCTGGAGACCGCTGGGCATACCGAAAGATTGGACGACGCTGAAGGTGCGTTGCGAAACGCACGAGCACAGTTCACGAAAATTCAAATGTACCTGACCGAACGCGCGGTTCAAGCGGCGTGAGGGAAATTGATGAAGAAAATCGTGGTTGTGGATGACCAGCCGGTCCTGGCGAATATCTATCGCACCAAGTTTGCGGCGGAAGGATTTCACGTCGATGTGGCCACTGATGGTGAGGCCGCGTTGGAAGTGATTCAGCGCGCAAAACCTGATCTGGGTGTTACTTGATTTGATGCTGCCAAAAATAAGAGGCGTGGACGTGCTCAGGACATCTGCGTTCAAATCACTGACCGAGTTCGCCTTTCGAATGCGCATTCAACGCTTCGAGCTCCGCGCTTATCTTTCCCTTGGTAAGCGCCCGCGCGTCAGCGTCTCTTCTGGCTTTCGCCAGCGATGCTCGCAACTTATCAAGATGTTGCTCTTCTTCATCCGCGCGAAGTCGCAACTCATCAATCTCTTTGTGCACTTCGGCTGTCCGATCGCGCGCTTCCTTCAATCGCTCCTGTTCTTTCTGTTCGCGCAAACGCACCTCCGCTTCCAAATGCAGCCGTTCGTTTTCGGCACGGCGCCTGCCGGTTTCTGAAGCAGCGATGCGCTCCTGGATATCCGCCAGTCGCCGCGCTTCCTCTTCTGCCGTGGCGCGCGCCAGTTCAACCTCAGCGCGACGCTTGGCCAGCTCTTCATTTCTCATTCGCAGCCCGTTCTCTTCAGCTTCGATTCGCAAACGCTTCTCTTGCGCGCGGCGCTCAGCTTCCTCTTTCGCACGGCGACGGACCTCGTCTTCGATTTTCAGCAGCGCTGCTTGTTCCGCATTGCGCCGCTCTTCTTCCTGCTGCGCTTTCAGCCGCGCCTCTTCCTCGAGTTTTGCCAGCGCAAGTTTCGCCTGACGAAGTTTCTCCTCTTGCGCGGCGCGTTCAAGTTCCGCGGCCTCGATCGACCTGACTTGTTCAGCATTCGCGAGCCTGAGGACCTCAATGTCCGCACGCAATCCCAGTTCTTTCGCGGCGAGTTGCTGAGCTTCAACTTCGATCACATTTTTGTTGCTCTCGAGTTCACCGACTGCTCGCCGGCTCGCTTCCGCTCGCAATTGTGCCGCGCTGACTTCATACTCTTTTTCTGCGATCTGATGCCGCGCATTTTCTTCTTCGGCGTTCGCCGAAAGAAGTTCAGCCTGCAACCGCTTCGTTTCTTCCACCAAACGCTTCGCCGCTTCTGCGAGTCTGAGCTCTGCTTGCTCTTGCGCCTGCTTGATCAATGTCTCTTCGCTCTGCTTCAGGCTTTCGGCCTCGGCAAGCGATTTCGTTTGCAACTCCGCCGCCGCACGCAGCGAATCGATCTCTTTTCGCAGTTCTTGTTCTTTACTCGTGAACTCCTCGAGTTGACTCGCATGATTGCTTCGCAGGGCTTCCAATTCGGCAAGGCGGCGCTCGCTCTCTTCAACCCGATTCCGTGCGTCCTCTTCAAAGCGAGCGTGGGCTTCGTTGGCGCTGTGGCGCATGTCGGCGAGACGCTGACGCTCTTCATCAGCAAGCACCCTGATTTCCGCCTCGAGCGCGAGCCGTTTCTGCTCGGCCTCACGGCGCGCCGCTTCTTCCAAACGAATGCGCTCAGTCGCATCTTTCAACTTAAGGATTTCATCCTCAGCCGCAACGCGGGCGGCTTCGACTTCGCCTCGTAAGCTCGCGAGATGCTCGCGTGCAACTTCGAGCGATCGTCGCTCATCATCCAAATGACCCTGTTCGGCCCGATGTTTGGCTTCAGCTTCAGCCCGAAGTTGCTCAGCGCGTTGCAAAGAACGTGTGCGCTCTTCTTTGCGTTCCTGTTCCGCGGCGAGTTGCGCGTTGAGTTCCTCTGCGCGCGTGCGTTCAACTTCAATTAGCTCGTGGATCTGGCCTTGCAAATGGAGGCATTCCTGCTCTAACAAACGGCGCGTCGTCTCCTCTGCTTGCGTCCGTTCCTGAATCTCTTTGATCTTCTGCTCATCTTCCGCGGCGGATGCTCGCGCTGCTTCCAGTTGCGCGCGCCGTTGGTCAAGTTCTGCTTTGACTCGCGCCAGCGATTCTTCTTCGGCTTCCAGGTGAAGACGATCCTGTTCCATCCGGCGAGTTGTTTCGTCGATCGATTGTCGTCGGACCTTTTCGATTAGTTGGCGTTGCGCGGCAGCGCGACGATAAGTTTCTTCGAGTCGTTGACGCGCGTCTTCAGCGCGCAATCCGGCGGCAGTTTCGTCGAAGGCTTGCTGCAGAGTTTCGTGGGCACGCATATCGCCCAACTCGCGGTTGGCGAGGTTTTCAGATTCAACTTTGTGCGCAGCAGGAAGTGGTGTAGTAGTCGCTTTCGCGAACCCGTTAGACGTGGTCACGGTTTCGGCCGAGCGAATCCTGGTAATGGCAGCGAGGATCGTCTTGGACTGAAGCAGCGGATCAGTTTCTTTCTCGAGCAACGAACGCAACGGCCCCAGGGCGGACGAATCGCCGATTCTGCTTAGCGCTTCAACAGCCGCGCGGCGCACTTCGGCCGATCTGTCCGACAGGCCTTCGATAAGATAACTGACAGCGAGCGAGCTGCCCGCGCGCCCCAACCTGCGCGCTGCATCTGCACGTTTGGAGTCGGTTTCGCCAATCCGCAGATCGCGGACAGCCGTCACCAACAGATTGGTTAGATCATCGGCTCCGAGTTGGTTCATCCGTTAAAGATTTTCGGGAGTGGCAGGAGTTTCTCTTCGCCACCATGGCTACGCGTTTTCGCCGCCACTTGGTTCTCCCGCAAACGCAATATTCGACGCTACAGGCGCGTCAGTATCTACTATTCCAATCTTTAGGAAAAGACGATTAACCCTACCTTCCCCTAGAATTGGATGGAAAATCCATTAGCTTAGTTGAGGGAAATCCTACGCGTTCGCGAAACACTCTGAGTCGAACCATGCTCACAACAAACCGCGTTTCGCTGAAACGAGGAGCCGAGGTTACACACGACTTTGTATTGGTGCCCCCGCAGGGATTCGAACCCCGAACCAACAGATTATGAGACGGTTTGAGGGGCATCAACAAGGCGAGATGAAACCAGATAACCCAGTATTTACCGAATCCGCAGCCGTCAAAGTAAGTTAGGTAATGCTGGGTAAAAGGACGCCATCGCTCCATAATCGCGCCATCGGGAGAGCCATCCTTTCCGAAAGAGAGACCGCATGATTTCTTCCCAAGCGAAGGTCAGTAAGCTACCGCTCTAGCGCCTTCAACAGTTCCCAGTCAGCGTCGTCCTTGATCTTAGGTATTTCCGGAGCTACCGGCCCTATATACTTGCTTAGCGTCGCAAAGTATCCTACGTGGCTACTTGCCACTGGCCCACCCGGCACAGGAATCAGACAAAGTTGCGCGATTCTAAGCCCAACTTTTAGTGGAAGAGGTGTCTCGCCTAGATTACGCAGTTCCAGAGTAATACAACCGCGAAAACCGGCGTGCACCGTTGTAGCAGTCGCGATGTTTAGCCCTAATCTGCCCCAGCTAGAGCGACCTAGGACAAGCGCGTAGAAGTCAAACGGCACGCAAATGTACTCTAGCGTCGCGGCCAAAACGAACTGGTGGGGGTGAAGGATAAATTCCCGGCCGACGGGAACGAAGAGTTCCTGATAGAACGCTTCGAGCGGCATTGAGTCTCCCGCCAATTGGCTTATTTCCGGCTCGGGAGATATGTGCGTGTAACCGCTGGTCTTGTTGAGCAAGAAAGTTGTTCCAAGTCTTAAATCAACGGAAGTGGAACTGTACTGTGTTAAAGGATTCGTTGACGGTGTAACCACAAACGGGTTCGACTTTCCGCCTACCTGTCGTTTCCGCATTGGCCAAAGCGTAGCCTCGAGTTCCTTAACTACGAACCCTGATCCGCAGAATTTGTCCTGCGCAATCTTGACGAAGTCGTACAGACTGATCGCGTAGCGCAGATGCTCACAAAGCCGGACTCGCAGTAATTCAAATCGCTGTTCCGGTAGTTCTTTGCTGTGAATGTAATACTCGTTCTCCTTCTCAAAGAACTTTCCGTAGTAATAAAGAGACGTGGCGACGACGGCTGCAGTGGGAGAGATCAGTTTAGGCGGATCGGCATTAACCGATTCGAATGGCGGTCTAAACGCATTCAACTCAGTTGAGACGACTGACCATATCTCGCTTAAGACATCGCTATCGAAGAGTGAAGTAAGTCCCGTTTTTTGATGTATTGTGTCGGCCACTTGCTCCGAGAACTCGTCATCAGGAGTCTTCGTAAATGAGCTCAAATCACTCTCGAAGTCAGCGACACTGGTCGCCATAGCGCCAAGACACTCATTAACGGCGACATTTGTGGAGGTGAAACTCTTTAGACTTTGGTAAGACTGACGAACTCGGCTCAACTCAGGTGGATGTGTCGTGCTGCTACTATTCTGGTCTTGAGGAGAAGCGTAAAAGAGTTTCAGAAGTGCGAAGTCAAAGGCGGGTCCCATCATGCATCTGCCTATTGAGTCGCACAAGAACTCTTGTATGTGAGCGGCTATTCGTTTCCTCTTATCTTGTAACTGGGCCTGTGTAAACAGCGTGCCTGAACCATACTTATTGGTAAATTCCTCGCTTAACGTCTTTGCGAGTAATTGATAATTGATTTTCCAATAGACATGGCCGGCCTCGTGTCCGATGAGTGCGATGGAGGCGATATCGTACCTGGCTTCGGATGGAATGACGAATATGTCGACAGGCTGATCTGGCCCAGCCGACGCCTTCAGATCGGGCGGAAGGAAGCTTAGGACGTCTGGAGCAATACTGTAGTTCTCACTGCTAATGGAATGGATAATCAGTATATGCCTTCCCCCGGGATCTATCTTGCACTTCTCATAACACTCCCTGATGAGCGGCATTGCCCACCAAGAGGATCTGCTTGGACTTGCTTCTAGAAACAGATCTATCAGATGTGAGACAAAATTAATCTGAGATTTGAGTTCGATGAGGTCGAGTCGATCAACGATTCGCTCACTCTTTTCTTTTAACTTGTGACCAAGTTCGACTAGTCTTTTTCTGATGAACTCGGGAAATCGCTGGAGGTTAATGTCGTTAATCTTCGAGAGCTGTGAATCTACAATACTGCGAGCGATCTCCCGATTGATGTTGACGCTTGAGGTGCTCATAAATCTTTGGGGGTGAAAACACTCGGCGTTCCTATCTCTTCCTGTGAATCGATGACATACATAGCCTGGGTCACAAATTGAGTTGCGTGAGTAGCTTCCGCTTGGTCTAAGGCATGAATGTCCTGTGACTCGATCGCCTTTCGCAAAGCATCCAAGTAGGTTTGGCGCTTGTCCTGATCGATTTGTTCAAGCACATTGCTTATGGCTTCTGAAAGCTCTATGGCTGCGGCGTGCTGATGACTGCCGAAACCATGGAAACTGTAGAGCACCATCTTGTCCGAGAGATTCTGCGACTCACTCATCTCAAGCGACTCTGAAAGAATGCTTTTGACTTCCGGTCCCAAAGCAGCATCATCTCGTCCGATTAACCAGTGCCGGAAGCTGTTCAAGATGGATATTGCTACGGAATAGCGTGCGTGTGTTTCTAACAAGCTCATGTGCGACATAGCTTCTCCTCAAGTGTTGGATATAGGGTGAAGCCCAATCGATGTTCCTTGGGGCCGTCGATCAAAAATAGTAGATACACGAAGTCCCCAAGCTTCTTGCTAGAACAACGATGGTTGCGCTATGGGGACCTTCTCCAAAAAAGCGAAGGTAACTCGTACCGCTACGCGCCGCTAACTAACGAAAGCCAGAACCGTCTCTCGGATTCTTCAATGCCTGACTCCTCGAGAATCTTCTCATAACTAAGCTTTTCATCACGCAAAGCCGGATCTCTCAATGCTGCTACCTCAAGGGCAGGAATCTCCAGCGTCGCGAGCACTAACTCACGGCTAACTTGCAGACTTCGCTCTGCTCGATCAGCGAGCTCAGAACGCCAAGCGGAGGGAATGATATCCGCGTAGCGCTCTACAGTCGAGAGAAAAAGCAGAGGGACCCCCAACTTACGCGCGATATCCGATGCCGATAGTCGTGTGCGTCTTTTCAACTCGTTCAACAGCGGGAGCAAGGAAATCTTATCTCCAGATCTGCTGAGCATCTCGCTCACGCGCGCTTTGACGTTATTCACTAACCGTTCTGCGTTAAGCCCAGAAGCGCTAATCTCGTCCCTGAGTTCTTCGCGATGCCATTCCGCTTCAGCACTCATTCTATTGATGCTGCGGAACACACTGTCGATATTTCTCAATGGCTCTTTGCGATCCATAATTACCGTTCCAAGTCTGACTTCTATTGCGCCTTTGTGGTTATTAACTCCCCAATTTGAATTGACACCTGCGCGGCCTTCCGGTCGAGTCGCTTCATGGCGTTATAGACCTCTCTAATATTCAAGCCAGTCGCGGACGCAATCCGATCCGCCTTGTCGTTTCCAAGAAGCATTGCCTCAACAACTTGAACTAAAACCGGATCGTCTTTCGACGACGCAAGCAACAACTCGATAGCCCGTTCATGCAACTTTTCTTCTTCGTTCTTGGATACTGTATCTTCGGGAGAGATCCCGCTTCGCGCAAGCCAATCCGACTCCATGTGATGACCCTGCGAAGAGGGTGTTCGTCCTGATTCGACAGAGTCAATCGAGGAGGAGGCTGTCACGAAGAGACGATTATCTTTTCCGGTAGCCAGGTGACTCAGGAGGCTATCGATCACATCCATTAGATACTCTTGAATATTCGGCTTTAACTTAGGATTCCAACGGCGGTCGCCGGAAAGCGTCTTTTCGAGCGCCAGCGACACGATTGAGTCGACTGTCTCTCCACCTGGAAGTTCCACTGAATCGCCTGTGCGCCACCTTAGTCTATTGCTTTCCCGAAGAGCATAACGTCCAAGTTGCAAAATCATATCGGTCAACTCGTCTTCTGACATCCGCGTGAGAGCTTCACGCGCCTCATTCAGCATCCCTCTCCCTTCCACTCAAAAGCTACTGCCAGGATGATAGGTGTATTTGCCATGAAATATCAAAAAAAGTCGGGGACCAAATGGCGAAAATCGGTAAGTGTGCGGCATTAGCTTTCAAGAGCGGGAATATGCTTGTCGGCTGATTGTTGCTAGCAGGCTAACTTCAGATCAGGTTGAGGAGAATCAAAAATGGCGACTAATCCACCAAAGGATGATGGACATCGCAACGGCGCGGTGAGGGATCGTTCTCAGACGTATAATCCGACGAACGATCGCTGGACAAAACGCGATACCGACAGCGGACGATTTATTGATCAGAAGGCCGACCCAAAGCCATTTAAGGGCGTTCGCAAAGAGAAATGAGAGGGCGGCTCATTCGAGCAGTCAGTTGATGGCGCGATCGTTAAAGCGTCAAAGGAGAAGTGCATGCGAAAACACATAGCGTGTCCGAATTGCCAACATGCGTGGGAACAGGAAATAGCCGAGACGCTGTTGCGCATCGCCTGTCCACAGTGCGGCGTTATTTTGGATCTGACTAGAGTAGCGGAAGCGAAGCCGGGAATAACCCCCCAGGATCAAGCCTTAATTGGATTCGCTGGCGGAATCGCAATCGGGCTGCTGTTGTTAAAAGATATTCGGCACCAAAGGAACGCGAAAATAAAACGCTAATCCTGACCAAGTATGTTGCAGCGATGAGACATGCATGCTACGCTGAAACGAAGCGAATTGGGTCGTCCGAGAGTAATCACCGTTAACCGGCCTTCGAGGCCGCACCGTACAAAAGGAACCAAGGAGTTATCGAAGGTGCCCGACGCTACAGCTAAATGCGAATCGTTTGAGTGGGGTCGGCTTCCGCTGTTTGCGGATCTTCCGCGTGAAACTCTAGCCATTTTGAAGCCTGAAATGCTTAAGCATTTTCAGAATGGCGCGACGATTTTTCATCGCGGCGATGAACAGAGACACCTGGTTGTACTGTTAGAAGGCCAAGCTTGCGTCTATCGCGACGAGATATTCATTACATGTCGGTCCGCTCCGGCTGTCGTGGGTGAACAAGCATTCATAGACGAGACCGATCGCAGCGCAACCCTCATCGCGCAGGGCTTTGTCAAAGCACTTGTGCTGCCAGAGGTGACGACCAGTCAGTTAATGCAAAATCCGACTTTTGTGCGAAATCTCCTTCGCACCGTCTCATGCAAACTACGCGAGGCGACGGAGGAACGCGCGCGTCATTACCGGCGCGAGGAGCTGTTGTTCACTGAGTTCAAAGCCCACGCGTCAGAGACTATGGTAGACAGCTTGCTCGCTACTGGGATCGACTATGGTAGTCCTCGCTTCATTGAGGACGCAGTAATTCTTTATTCAGATATCCGCAACTTTACCGAATACTCGAACAGCATGTCCCCGGATGATATTGCCGAACAGCTTAGTACGTATCTAAGCGACGTCGTGGACACCGTTCATAATTATGGCGGCTTGGTCGACAAGTTTATTGGGGACGCCGTTCTTGCGGTATGGGGCTACACACAGAGTAACCGAAAGGCTGAGGACTCATTTAGCTGTGCTCAACAACTGCTGCGTGTGGCTGGAGGAAAGCATTTCGGCGGTCACCCAATTCGGATTGGCATTGGTATCGAGGTCGGCAAAGTCTTCAGTGGAAATGTTGGAAACGACAGCAAGAAACAATTTACCGTGCTTGGCCCACCAGTCAATCTAGCTTCTCGTTTCGAGAGCAAAGCGAAGGAACTGGGTGCGCCGATTGTGTTGGGCCAAACCGCTTATCAAGCGCTCCCTTCTGAGATCCAGGGTCTACTCAAACGCCATCCAGAGCAGGAAATAAAAGGGGCTGCGCGCCAAACAATATACACGTTCGAAGATGAGTTAGGAGGATCAACCAAATGAGTTGGAGTTATGACGAGAGTTTAGAACGAATTGGTAAACACCTCGACAACATGGGCGAGATCGAGATCGAAAAGCTCGTTCGTGAAGCAGACCTTGAAACCTTGCTGACCGAGACATGTTGCCGTGAGATTCATGGAGCGCACGTTTATGTCGACGTCTCAAACTTCGCTCGCATCGCCACGGAGAGTGTCACAGATACCAACGAGTACAAGCGATTTATCCAAGGCATACACATCTACCAACGCGAGGTTTCTCGGATCGTTGAAACGATCTTTGGTGGTCTTCGGGTCCATTTTCAAGGATCAAAATTGCATGCATTGTTCTATCGGCCAATCGACGACACGCAAGCACTAGCGACGAAAGCGCTTCTCCTGCTGCTGGTGCTAAAGGATTTTGTAAATTCCGTATTCAATCCCTCTTATCCGCTGCTGGGCGACTTCTCGATTGCGGGTGGCGTGGATGTGGGTAATTCAATCGGAACGCGAAACGGTAGGCGTAACGACCGTGAGCTGTTGTTCTTGGGCGCCTGTGCCAACTACGCGGCGAAGATCATTAGCTCCGCCGGACGCTTACGAGTCTCAAAGGCAGTTTACGACGCACTGCCAGAGGATCTTCAAGATTTGTGTAAACAAACCGAAGATGATGAGGTCTATCAAGTTGAGGCAGTGTCGCAGAGTAGGTTGGACGAGATATTAGAGAACAACAACCTCGATTGGGATCGCGAAAAAAGCCAGGAGCGCGTTGACGACGATAAACGCGCGCATCCGTTGAAGGACATCGAATATAGCTCTGCCCATGAGTTGATCGATCTCGACGCATTGAGTATCTGGAAAAACAAGCGTGTCTTGGCGGCTTCCATCTTTGGAGATATCACCGGTTTCACTGCTTATATCGATGGCGCGGGAACTAACGATGAAAAGCGTACGGCTTTGAGGGTCCTTCATGCCATTCGGAAGGAGATGGCTACAGTCGTGGCTGTTGATTTCAACGGGCTTCGCGTTCAATTCCAAGGCGATCGGGTGCAAGGACTCTACCACATGCCAAAAGATGAAGAGGGAAAGATCGCGACAGAAGCGGTTGAGGCTGCAATCGGTTTGCAGTCCTCGATGGAAAAAACGATCAAGGAAAAGCTGTCAGATGCGGAAGAATTACACTTGGCAGTCGGCGTGGACATTGACACAACCCTCGTTTCGAAGCTTGGAACGCGTGCTCACCGCGATCGGATCTGTCTCGGCACTGCGGTCGATAATGCTGCAAAGACCGAAGAGAAAAGTTCAGGCGGTCAAATCGGCATTTCAAAGCGCATCTACGAGGCCTTACCCGAGAGACTGAGCAAACACTTCTCCTACAATGGCTCGATCGGGTGTTATGTCGCAGAAGGGCTGACCGCAGACAAGGTGGAGCGTGCAGCTAAGGCCGCCGCCGCAGCAGGCGCGGCGGCTTTCATCACTTCAAATAAATCCGGTGTAACCGTTACCGATAGAGAGCGCGAGGGTGCGAGAACTATTATACCTGGCAGGTCCTACGCAAAGGGTTGACGACAGGACCTGCTGGTTCGAACGCGATGAGGGTGACGAGCGATTGAGGAGCGATCGCGTGTTGATTCGCGCCGATTATTCCGATCTGACGTATGCGCTAAATCACCGCTCAAAACAGGTGTTCCTTGATGGAGTGATCAAGCTACGCGCTGAATGTGGAATCCCCACGCGCATCAGAACGCGCGTGATGTTCGGCGATGGATACCCCGGGGACGAACCTCTAGCGTTTGAAATCGGTAATCTGTTTTTACATACGGCAGATCGCCACTTCTACTCTGATGGGTGTTGTTGTCTCTGGCTGCCGGTCGAATCACAATGGAAATCAGATAATCCGACGGCGCTACATACCTTCTTAGATCACGTCTCGACTTTCTTTGAGCGTCAATTGATTTACGATGCATCGCCAGAAAAGCAATGGGCCTGGGGACAACGAGGCCATGGTATCAAAGGCTACTTAGAGTTCATTCAAGACCGTCTAGGAAATGACACCTCGCTCATTGGTCGATTCGTAGGCGTTCTAAGTGGTAAGGAGCAGATTAGCCCAAACTCCCACTGTCCTTGTCTTAGCGGCAAGAAATATAAGTCTTGCCATTTGATTTGCATCTCGAAACTTGTCACCGATCTCGGGACTCAAAATCCATTTCTTAGCAGATCAGATTCTTCTTCGCGGGCCTCCGCGGCTGCTGCATAACCAAGTACAGCTCAATACGTCTGAGCAAGAGAGACGGTCATCCGATAACGGCGCATTATGTCCTGGTCAGACAGGCGACGCGCCACTTGAAAAGCGAGTGTCACGCCGACCGCACCGGCACATAATGAACGTTATCGTACGCCCGGCGCTTTTTATTTTTTGATAGAGCGATGAGGGCTTCGCCGCGCGTCGCAACCCCAGCAAACGTGTGGCAACGCGTCGCGCGATTCATCAAACTACCCACCGTCGAAATCAGGCCGATCGGCGGAGGCGATTTAGGTAAATGAGAACGAAGACCTCCCCAGCTAGAGGTCTTGGTTTGGCGCGTCTCAACGCGCCCCCGCGCTTTGTCTAGCGACTGCGAGATTCACCGCGCGTAGCATTCTCATCGTCGCCAATGACTGAACACCATGACCTAGTACGACGGGTTGGCGCGTAGGGTGAGGAGTTCAAACTGACAGACGAAAGCTCTTCTACGAGGGAGTGTGTACGCGGAAATTTGAAGAGTACACTTTGAGAGTACTGAGCAGACAGGATAGGCATGCGTTTAACGGAACGCCGATAGAGTCAACTCATAGATTCCTAACACGTTACACTTTCACAGATCGTACTTTTTCTGAGTACACTTCGTACACTTTGCCGGAACCCACTCGCAGTCAGCAATTTGCATGTTACTAATTTTTGTTTTAACACACCTCTCTGCTCGATTGAATTCCGTCGTGAGTACACCTTCAGAAGCTACCAAAATCGTGTTCTGAAAATAGGCAAAAGGATCGTTGGGACGTGCGTCACGTAATCGTTCAGTGGCCCAGGTACATGCGACCTTAGAGACGAACCCTAATGAGCGGACAGGATAGAGAGCCGATTCTTGAAGCAGCGAAAAGATTAAGTTGATGATTCCACTGACCTTAGAGTTTTAAGAACTCTAGAGTTTTTGTCTAGAGTCTCTAAGGTTTCCTGTAAGCGACTCCTTCCCAATGATTTGCGGTGAAAGAGGTCGGCAATTCTAGTCGGCCCAACGTGAAATCACTCTTTGCGCAAGAAACGCTTCTGAGAAAACATTTCGCCTCGCGGAGAATGTCAGACTGATTGAATTTAGTTATTACCGAGCATAGGGGCGTGCGATCAAGAATGAAACGGGCTCGTGGCCTTCCTCCAATCTCACGAGTGGTTCGCGGATTGCGAATGTTAAGGCAATACGAATCGCGATCTCAATCGTTTGCGCCAAAAGCACGGAGAGCGAACCACTTCAATTGTCAAAAATTGATAATTCTTGTGCCTGATATGAACACCTTTTTCGAAAGCGATTTTAGATACCCGCAATTTCATTCGTGTTTTTGACTCCGCCGTTCCGTCCGCTCACGATGAGTAATTGGCACGTCCTTTGAAGGTCGAGCGATACTATGCTCGACAAATATTCCAACCTAAAACAGAAACTGGAGCAGTTGTTCGATCGCACGACGCTGGATGCGATCGCTTTGCTTCTTGCTGAATCCGAATCCGAGACAATCACACCGGAGCCGTTACTCGACTGGATGACTGCTACCCAGCTCGCTCGTTACTGGCAACTAGTTAACGCGAACGGCGAACCCACGACTGCGGGAATTATGAAGTGGGCCCGCCGACCAGAGGATGAACATCCGTTGCCGCATGCTTACATGGGTGACCTTCTTCGGTTTCACCGGGCTGATGTGGACGTTTGGGCGCGTGAAGAAGCGGATCGGCGACGCGTTCAAAACGAACACCGGCGACTCAGGATCGCGTAAGAAATGTCGTAGACACCAAACCTCTCTGGATTTAGAATCGAGCCACTTTGACGGCTGGGATTCCTTTCCAGAAGGGAGAACAGCCGAATGGCAATTTACAAACGATACAAAGGAAGGAGACTCAAACGATCGGATCGCGATTGGGACAAAGGTACCTGGTGGATTGAGTTTAGTCTGCGAGGCAACTATGTCCACGAGTCTATTCCCGGTGCACGAACTCAGGCTCAGGCCGAACGAGCCGAGAACAAACGCAGAGAAGAAATTTATGAAGGGAAGTACAACCCGGTCAAAAAGCTTTTCTCTGAATTTGTCGATGAAACTTTCTTACCATGGTCCACGGCGAACAAACGCAGTCACCGTGAGGATGAACAGCGCTCGGTTACGCTCAAAGACTTCTTTGGTGAGAAGCATCTGCGGGACATCAAGCCAATGATGATTGAGAAGTTCAAACGAGAGCGGTTGGCAACGCCGACCAAGCACGACAAAGAGGATCGGCCCAGGCCGAGGACTCCGGCGAGTGTCAATCGCGATCTAGCTTGTCTTTCGAAGATTCTGTCAATGGCTTTTGATAATGAATTGATCGACTCGAACCCGATGAGGCGGGTGCGCCTGCTGAAGGAGAGTCCGAGCCGAGAGAGGTTCATCACCGCAGAGGAAGAGAAGAAACTGTTTGCGCAACTCACTGGTAGGCGAGATCACATTCGCTCCGTTGTCACCATCGCTCTTAACACGGGGATGCGGCGCGGAGAGATTCTCGGTTTGCAATGGGAACACGTGAACTTTCTTGCTCGGACGATTTTCATCGCCAAAAGTAAAACGGGCAGGACTCGAACCATTCCAATGAATGACGTTGTCTTTAACGAATTGACCGCACTCAAGCAGGATGCTGGACCAAAGGAGTTTGTGTTCAGCAATGCCCGCACGGGTGTCAACATCGATTCCATCAAGACAGGCTGGCGGCATGCTTGCGAAGATGCGGAGTTAGTGAATCTCAGATTCCACGATACCCGGCACACCTTCGCAACGCGTCTAAGAGCCAATGGAGTTCACGAGTGGGACATTCGAGACTTGCTCGGTCATACGTCAGTGCGGATGACGAGCGTTTACACACATCAGACGCCGGTTAATCTGTGTCATGCGGTTAATACTCTGACCAACGCCAAGCTTGGTAAGGTCGTGAGGTTTCCGAGGAAGAAGCGCGAGCGTAGCACCAAACAAATCGCGCCATCTTCGCGCCATCTTGCTGTTGAGCAGTTACCCGCCCAACAGTCTGATGCTGTAAATGTAAGACAACTCGCCAATTGATTGGTGCCCCCGCAGGGATTCGAACCCCGAACCAACAGATTATGAGTCTGCTGCTCTAACCGTTGAGCTACAGGGGCACGCCGGGTTGTGTAGCCGCCGAGACATTGTACCGACGCCTGCCGCAAAACGTGAAAAGGATATCCTCTCGGATAATCCAACTGCTCCACGAAAGGGGGCGGCAGGCTGGCTCAAGACTCTCTCGCGACTTAGTCGAGTTCCGCTTGACTCAGATCGATTCAAGCGCATAGAGTGGGCCTTCCCCTGTTAAAAGGATCAGGCATCCGTAAGCAACGAGCTTTTCTTCGGGCTCTTCACCAGGAGTTCAATTTCAACTCGTGAGTCTATTGGAGGATTTCGAAATGAAGGTCTGCCTAGCTAAACAGCGCGCGCTAATCGTCAGCTTTTTGGTGTGCATCGGTTTTTTGATTGCAATTATTTCGCCAACCCTTTTCGTCGCGCCCGCAGGCGCGCAGCAGCCGAGCGGTGTTTCGCCGGAAAGCCTTCCGGTTATTGCGCCCGGCTCGGCATATCGTCAGACAAATCTTCTCTCGGATATCCCGGGCTTTGCTCCAGTGCTCGATCCGCTGCTCGTCAACCCCTGGGGCATCTCGATGACCGCGAGCAGTCCCTTCTGGGTCGCCAACAACGGCAGGAACACGGCGCAGCTCATCCGCGGCGACGTGGGCGGCGCTCCTGTCGTGCTCAACGCGAGCCTGCCGACGGTGACGATTCCGGGAGGCGTGCCGACGGGGACGGTCGCCAACGGTGGTGGCGCTACCGACTTTCTTCTGCCTGGACCTTGCGCTACCGCAACTTGCAAAGCGGCTTTCCTGTTTGCATCAATCACGGGAAATATTATTGGATGGAGTCCGAATGCGCCCGCGGCCGGTTCGACCACGGGCGTCATCGCGGCGCACCCGCCCAACGCGCCCCATGCGCATCCTCCGGCCGGTCCTCCGATTCCCAATGTCTACACGGGCCTCGCCTTCGGCAACAACGGCGTGGGCAACTTTCTCTACGCCGCCAACTTTTCTGTTGGCACGATCGACGTATTCGATAGCAACTTCGCCCTCCAGCCAACTGCCAGTTTTCCCTTTGCAGATCCGACTATCCCGAACACAGCGGGCAATGATTTCCACCCGTTCAACATTCAGACCATCGGTGGCTCGCTTTATGTCATGTACGCGAAATTCGATCCCGTTTCGCAACACGACATACCGGGCGTAGGCAACGGCTTCGTCCGCCGCTTCAGCGCGAACGGCGTGCGCGATCCAACCTTTGGCATCAATAACGGCGCACTCAACTCGCCGTGGGGCGCGACCCTTGCGCCCGCCAGTTTCGGCGTCTTCGGCGGCGCGCTGCTCATTGGCAACTTCGGCGAGGGCAATCCCTCGATCCACGCCTACAACCCGACGACTGGAGCGGCCGTCGTACCGGCGGGCCAGTCCGACAACAGTCTTGTGAACGAGTCCGGCAACGGCATCGTGATAGACGAGCTTTGGGCACTCACCTTCGGCAACGGCGGCAGTGGTGGCGACGTGAACACGCTCTACTTCAGCGCGGGGACGGCTGAAGAAGAACATGGTTTGTTCGGCAAGCTGAATCCGACAACCGCGACGGCGACCTCGCTGATTCAGTTCGCGACGGACACGTTCGCGATCAGCGAAGGCAGCGGTCACATCGACATTACAGTAACGCGCGCGGGCGATGCTTCGGGCACAGCCACCGTTAACTTCAACACTTTTGATGAGTCGCAAGTGGGGCATGCTTCGCAGAAGTCCGACTATGAGATCAGCCTGGGCAAAGTGACTTTTAATCCTGGTGATACCAGCAAAACGGTTCGCATCCTAATCACGGATGACAACTTCGTTGAGGGAAGCGAGGTCGTCAACCTTGCATTAAGTAATCCGACGGGCAGCGGGGTCGGACTTGGCTCGCCTAACGTGGCGACGCTAACTATAAACGACAACGATGTTGTGCCTTCACTTTCGAATCCCATCGATTCGACGTCTTTCTTCGTGCGCCAACAGTACCTGGACTTCCTTAATCGTGAGCCTGACACCAGTGGCTTCAATTTCTGGACCAACAATATCAACAGCTGTAGTCCGACTCCGTGCACAGAAGTGTCGCGTATCAACACCTCGGCAGCATTCTTCCTGTCGATTGAATTTCAAACTACCGGCGCCCTGGCCTACAACGCGAACAGAGCTGCTTTTGGAAGCACGACGGGGGTAACTCCGGCTCCCGTCTTGTACGGTCAGTTCGAGAAAGATGTGCAGCAACTGCAGCAGAACCTCGTATTTGGACAGCCTGGATTCGATGCTCAGCTCGAGGCGAATAAGGTGGCCTACTTCAATGATTTTGTGAACCGGCCTGAATTTGTCGCGAAGTACCCCTCGACGCTGACCAATGCTCAGTACGTGGACAACCTGCTTACCACAGCCAACATGTCAACGACCGACTTCACCGTTAACTTGACGAACTCGCAGGAAGTGCCGCCGACTAACCCGACTTTGACGGGCGGCGCGCGTCGCGACAGCTCGTACGGCACGGCGCATTTCGTCTTCGGCGCCGGAGATACGACGTTGACAATGACGGCCACCATCAACAACATCGATGTCACCGGTTCGCAGACGTCCGACACCAATGACAACCTGGTTGCGGCGCATGTCCATGCAGGAGCGTCCGTTGCTCCCGGAGTTAACGGTCCGGTGGTCTGGGGTTTCTTCGGCAACCCATTCAATGACAACAACCCCGACGACCATGTGGTGACACCGTTCGGCAGCGGCGTCGGCGGCTCGTTCAACGACAAGTGGGATGCGCCTGAGGGTAATGCCACTACGCTCGCTGACCAGGTGGCCAACATTCGTGCCGGTCGCGCCTATGTCAACTTCCATACGACGCAATTCACTGGCGGTGAGATCCGGGGCAACTTCCCGGCGACGCAGGCCTTCCGCGACTCACTGGTCGCGGGGTTGAATGGCGCGACATTGACCCGTGCCGGCGTGCTGCGCATGATCGCCGAATCGCAGTTCTTGCAGGCGCGAGAGTTCAACGCGGCTTTCGTTACGATGCAGTACTTCGGGTATCTGCGCCGGGACCCCGACACTTCGGGCTTTAACTTCTGGCTCGGAAAGTTAAACAACTTCGGCGGTAATTTCACCCAATCGGAAATGGTTAAGGCGTTTCTGAACTCGGCTGAATACCGGCAGCGCTTCGGTGCCAGCTAAGACGCAGCTAAGACTTAGCCAGGAGCTAAGGGCAAAGGGCTAAGAGTGAAAACTCTTGGCCCTTTCTTTTTGACCCTTTGCTCTTCGTGCTTTGCGCCTTTCTCTTAGCCCTTTGCTCACAAATTCTGATACATTCAGCGGCATGAATTTGGCGCTGCGCGTGGACGATGTGTCGAAGCAATACCGGGCGTATGCGCGGCCTGGCGATCGTCTGAAAGAGTCGCTCACCCGCGGCCGTTTGCGCCGTCACAAAGAATTTTGGGCGCTGCAAAATATCAGCTTTGAAATCGAAAAGGGTTCGACCGTCGGGATCATCGGACCGAACGGATGCGGCAAGTCGACTCTGCTGCAAATCATCGCGGGCACACTTGAACCGACGCACGGCGAGGTTTGGCACGACGGACGGATCGCGGCGCTACTGGAGCTGGGCGCGGGCTTTGATCCGGAATTCACCGGTGTCGAAAACATCTACATGAACGCCTCGCTGCTGGGGTTCTCGCGCCGCGAAACCGACGCGCTGTTCCCACAGATCGAGCGCTTCGCAGAGATCGGCGACTTTCTTTATCAGCCGGTCAAAACTTATTCGAGCGGGATGTACGTTCGACTCGCGTTCGCGATTGCGGCGAGCGTCGAGCCTGACATCCTGATCATCGATGAAGCCCTCGCAGTCGGCGACGCGGTTTTTCAGCATCGCTGCCTGCGCCGGATCAAGGAACTGGCGCAGCGGGGCGCGACCGTCTTGTTCGTTTCGCACGATGCGGCGGCAGTGCGTGCGCTGTGTTCGCGCGCGATTTTGCTGAAGGCCGGACGAATCGTGATCGATGGCACCCCCCCCGATGTGCTCAATCGCTATCAGAAGATCATCATGGAGCGCGAAGAAGCTTACGAGGCTTCAATCGGCGCGCCCCAGGAATCATCCGCGGCCAATCGGCCGGTGGTTCCGATTCGCTACACATATCGGCATGGCGACGGCAGCGCTGAGATCATTGGCGCTGAGTTGCTTGATGCGGCTGGCCGGCCGGTCGAAATCGTCGAGACTGGCGAGCCATTAACTCTCCGGGTGCTCGCGCGCTTTAATTCCGATTTGGATGATCCCGTGGTTGGTTTTCTAATCAAGGACCGGCACGGCATTCATTCTTACGGAACCAATACGAGCGAGCAGCAAATCGATCTCGGATCGGTGCGTCGCGGTGAAACCATCGAAGCAACGTTCGCATTCAACTGCTGGCTGGGTATCGATCAATATTCGATCTCGCTCGCCGTTCACAGCCGCGCGGGCGAGTCATACGATTGGATCGACGGCGCGCTGTTCTTGCGCGTCACCAGCGTTGGCCACTTCGAAGGCGTGGCGAATCTGAACGCCAGCGCGACTGTGCGACTTAAGGAATCAAATCAGGATGCGACTAACGTTCGCGAGAACGAGCCCGCACTAAATGCCATGAGAGCATGACCATGGTTGATGAAGAAGTTGAAATGGTTCTGCGCGAGATCCGCGAGCGCGTAATCTCTCAAGCGCGCGCCGAACAGATTGCGTCTGCCCCGGCGGATGTCACGGGCAACGGCGATGGTGCAATTACCGGCGCAGACGAAACATCTGCCGCGGCAGAATTGGCGCGGATCGGCGGCTATCTAACGACCACTGCGCGCACGTGGGATCGCCTGCCTCCCGTCATCAGCAATCGCAGTGGCGCAATGTCGCGACTCGAGCTGTGGTTCAAGTCTCGGGCGAAATCTTTGGCCCGCTGGTTCACCTGGGAGCAGATCAACTTTAACGCCGCGGTTCATCACGCAATTCGCGACACCCTCGAGGCGCTCACGCGTCAACAAGCGGCGGTTGTTTCGCTGCGGCGCGATGTGGAAACTCGTCAGACTGAAATCGAGAACGTGGTCGCGCGGCTTGTGACTTTGAACGCGAGAGTTGACGCTCTCGCGGTGGAAGTGCGCACCGAATCTGAGGCCAGGCGCGCCGATCATCAAAGTCAACGTGGCGAGCTTTACACGATGCGTGCGGAAATCAGCGGCGAGTCAGAAGCGCGCCGGATTCAGATCGAGGATTCTGAGAAACGACTCGCAACGCTTGTCGAAATCCAGGGGCGAAAGCAAACAGCGGATCTCTCGAAACTAACGAATGAATCTCGCGAACGCGACGAAGAGATTGAGAACGAGCAACGCGTCAGCTTCAAACAGCTCTCGCTCGAGAATAGTGAAGCTGTGTCCTTTCAGATTACGTCACAACACAAAATCGAATCCGCGCTGTCAGAGTTAGAGCGACGCATCAAACAACTTGAAGAATCGTTGAAGCACCGCAAGTAATCATGGAAGTGAACGGAAATTCAGCGCGACGTCAGAACGTTTGGGACGAAGTGCTCGACGCCCGCTATTTCAAGGCTCTCGATCGGTTTGATATCCGCTTCGCGCGAACGATCTGGGTGTTCGACAACGTGCGCGCGGGCTCTGCGGTGCTGCATCTCGGCTGTGGTCCGGGAATGCTTGCGCTCCTGAAACGCAAGCGCGTCACCCTGACAGGAGTCGACGCATCGCCGGATTCTGTTTTAGCTGCTCGTCGCAACGGATATGACGCCGTCTTTCAAGCCGATCTGTTTTCCCTTCCCTTTACCGATGCAACATTTGACCACGTCGTTAGCCTCGACGCGCTGAATGAGCTGATGGCTGCGGACCAGGAACGCGCGCTGGCGGAAATGAAACGCGTCTTGCGTCCCGGCGGCGTGACGCTACACGCGATGGAAAGCCGCCATGAGAGCGATACTCAACAGATCTCGCGATTCCTCGAATTCTTCCAACACGTCGCCTACGAACCGCGTTACGCCCTTTGCTCAAGCGTTGAAGACTTTCTCGATCCGGCTGAACGGGATGGAAGTTCCGAAGCGGATTTTCTCGAATACGTTCGCGGGTTATCGCAGAAAGAGCGCCGCGCCTTCGATATCGCGATGGGTTATGTGTTCAGCAGAGTTTCGGATCTCGGCGTAACGGAACCGAGCAGCGGTAAGTCTATTTTGCTGAAGGCGTCAGATGCTCCAATTGGATCCTTTTACCACGAGCATCGAGATCGCCGCGCACTCTTTGCCTCGGATTGGACCGGGACAACGCGCGACGGTTTGTGTCTCGACCGCAGCGGCGAGGTGGTTTTTGACGATGGCTGGTACGAACCGACGATGCTGCCGCCGGTTGCGCGGTCCATGGGCAAGCAGGCGCGGATTCGTTTTCACTCGTCCGCGGTTGACTCGATCAGTTTGGATTTAATAGCGCGTTTGTCTGATCTGGAAGCCATGCCGGTGGGAATCGAAGTCGGGCTGAACGGTGAGCGACTAGCAGCATTTTCAGTTTACAAATATGGCTGGCTCGAACTGACGATTCCAGTCGCAGAGAAATTACGAGCCGGATCGAATGGCGAGTTCGAATTGGAAATCAAAGCCGATCGGACTGAGAAAGCGGCGACAGCCGATGCGCGCGAGATTTCGATCGCGGTATGCAATATTCAGATCAGGAGTTAGGGTGTAGGGATAAGGGTGTGGCCTGTCGCCGCGGTGCGCTGTAGCCTGATTCCTTACGGAAAGCGAAAGCATCCTAAATGGATTTGGTTCTCTCTACACCCTACACTCAAACTCCTACACCCTAATCATGCGCATTCTCATCTGCACAACTCAGGTTCCGTTCACGACCGGCGGCGCTGAATCGCACGTCGAAGGTCTGCGGCGCGCGTTGATCGAGGCGGGCCACAAAGCGGAAGTGGTCGCGCTTCCGTTCAAGTGGTATCCACCGACGGAAATCATGCGCGGCGCGATGGCCTGGCGGATGCTCGATCTTTCATCTGCAAATGGACAGCCGGTGGATCTCGTGATCGGAATGAAGTTTCCCGCATACGTGGTTGCGCATGAAAGAAAGGTTTTGTGGATTCTCCATCAACATCGTTCGGCGTATAACCTGTGGGGAACGCAGTTCGACGATCTTTCGACTTATCCTGAAGGCGTTCGCATTCGCGAATGGATCAAACACTGCGACGAACGATTCATTCCGGAAGCGAAAAGAGTCTTTGCGAACTCGCGCACTGTCGCTGAACGCCTGAAGCACTACAACAACATCGAAAGCGAACCCCTTTATCATCCGCCCCCCCTCGCGAATCGGTTGCGCACCGCAGAATCCGGCGATTACGTTTTTTATCCGAGCCGCCTCGAGCCGCAGAAGCGTCAGGAACTTCTGATCGAAGCGATGCGTTTCGTACGCACGGAGGTGAAAGCGGTTTTAGCGGGCAGCTCGGCCGACATGAAGCGATACGAAGGCCTCGTCAGGCAACACAAGGTCGGCGATCGCGTGACGCTGCGCGGATTCGTTCCGGATGAAGAGATGATCGAACTCTATGCAAACGCATTGGCTGTTTCTTATCTGCCGTTTGATGAAGACTACGGATACGTGACGCTGGAAGGTATGCTCGCCGGCAAACCTGTCGTCGTCACCAGCGACAGCGGCGGCGCGATGGAATTGATCGAGCACGGAGTGGACGGTCTGGTCGCCGAGCCGACTCCGCAAGCGATCGCCGAATCGTTCGATCAGCTCTATTCCGATCGCAAACTCGCGCAGCGAATGGGTGCAGGCGGTCGCGAGAAGTTACTTGCGATGAACCTATCCTGGCAGAACGTTGTCAAAAGGATTATTTCCGCAGCCGGATAATCGCTCTTCCGCTAAGGCGCCGGCTTCAGGTCGTTGTATTCAGTGGACTCGATAAAAGCGCGGCTAACGATCCGATAGTCGCCCCACTCATCCAGCCGGTCACGCCAGAAATTCAATCCCTTCAAGTCAAAATCGGGAGCATCGTCCGGATTGCGCCGGAGATATCCGAAGTAGTGGACCAGCACATAAGCCGTATTGAACTCGCGGGCATAGAAATCTTTGTCTTCAACGATTCTGATGAGCGCCATCTGACGCGACTGTGAGCCTGAGTCCAGACTTTTGATCAGCAGGTAGCGATCGCCGGCAGTCCACTCGATCCCCGAGTTACGCAATAACGAATCGACGAAGTCTGCGTTCGATTTGGCATCGTAGAGTTGTTTGAACGCCGGAATATTCATCCAATCGTTAAGCAAAGCGCTTCGATTGATCTCGCGTTGCTGTTGCCAGCGGGCGGCGCCTATGAATACGTTGCGGCCGAGCAAAGACATCTTGCTCATGAAGTCTTTACGTCGTGGCATCCCGCCGAAGGAAGCTTTGTAGAGCCGATAGACAAAAAAACTCGTGTGGGGAAAATCAACGATCAGCGCAAACGGATCTCGTTCGACTCTTGCAGCAAGTTCACGTGGCGCTGGTTTGTTGAATGCGCCGAAACGATCGTCCGGAGATATTGGATTCGAAGAATTGTGCGCGTCGTAGATCGTGATTGAAGGACTGCGATAGACGACCGCAAAGTTTTGATCGAAAAAAGCAGGATTCGCTTTCAAGTCAGACCGCTCGGCATCGCCAAAATAAATGTAGTCAACCTGGTAGTAACGTAACAGGTCGAGTGCGTCACCGGCCCCCGCATAGATTCGGCGCACGTCTGCCTCGCGCTCGCGGAATTCATAACCATGACTCCAAAGCCACGCGGTGGCGCTACTGAGTACGGAGCGGCCGGCGAATGAGAGCACTGGTTGTCTCAGGGTTGGCGCGGTAAGAAAGAGCGAATGGGGCGCGGTGTGTTCGCGGGCGAACACGGCAGCACTTAGGTCTTCATCAGTGAAGACGCGGGCTGAGGTGATTGTCTCGCTGCGAAAGACAATCAGCGCAGTTGCGACACAGAGGATCGCCAACAGCGAAGCGAGGGCCCTTTGCCGATGGACCCTCGCCAGATTTACCAGGAACATCGCGACCAGAATGCTATTCAGCGCGTGCCAGTAGTAGATCAACTTGCCGTTATCGTAGAGACTAGGTGATATGACGATTACGAAAGTGATCGCCGGCGGCAGAAGAAACGCCAGATAGAATTTTCGCCAAACGCGCGGCGCCGTCCACCATGCCGGAATCGCCAAGAGCAGAGGCAATCCCAGATTGCGCAGCAGGTAGAGTGGAAAGAAACCCTGGTCGTGGCCTAACCAGCCGAAGAAAAGATGCACGATCCCGCCGCCCGATGCGCGGTTCGAAAGAGCCGAAAGTTGCGGCGTTGCGATCAGGAGTGCTGGTGCCCAGAAAGCGAGCCATTCGCGTCGCGGTCGCAAAACAAACAGGCCAACACTAACCAGTCCCACCGCGATGTATGTATGAGTGTGAAAGAGTGGCAGTAGTCCTGCCAGCACGCCGGCAACGAGCATCAGCATGAAACTTCGCGGCGCGTTTTCTTTTTTCTCTTCGACTTCGTGCCCGCGCAGCCACGCAAAAGCGAAAACCGCAAAGATCATTAAAGCCAACGGCAGCCCAAATAAGCTCGTGCGCTGCGGCACCATCATGTCGGCGACCAGATTCGTCCAATGAAGGCCTCGCTCTGAAATCTTTGCGTAGTTGGTGTGCAGCGAATTGAAAAATGTAAAGAAGCTCTGATTGCTTTGCCACCAGTCGCGAAAGAAATAAATAAATCCCAGTCCCCCATTGAGCAGGAACAAAACCGTTGCCATCGTCGCCGCGCGTTGCGAACGGGAGATGCGCAGAGCGAGCGAATAAAGAAGACCGGCGGTGGCCGCGCCAAGAATCAGCGCGACCAGAATGAAAGCGGTTCGCATGCTAAGCCCACCTGCCACCAGCAGGGCCGCGTGAAAATCAGGCATGTATGGGTAAAGCAAAGGTTCGGGCGGCAGCAGTGGGTAGGCTGGCGGAAAGTTCTTTCCGTAAGCAAATGAAGACGTGAGCGCCGCGTGAAAAGCCAGATCGTTGTCGGCACTGCCGGAATAGATGCCGCCCTCACCGTGCGGAAAAACTTGTAATGAAAGCAGCCGGAAGTAAACCGGCGTGAAAATAATAAGGACTAGCGCCAGGCCCAAATATTTTTCGTGCCTAACAAGAAGCGATGAAGCTCGGCCGGGCTGGCGAACTTCGAACGCGATCAGAATCGCACTGAAGATCCATACGGCAATCGTCGCCGCGATCATCAGTTTGCTGGTAAGCTCACCTCGCCAACGCGCGAGCAAATAAACGCCCACCGTCGTGAGCGTCCATCCCGCCACGACGCCCCAAAGGATTTGCTCCACCCCGTCGAGCAGATCGCGCATCAGGCGTCGTAGAACGCAAACGCCGAGAACAGCCGATCCGATGAGAAAAAGAATTGCGAGCATCATTCGAGAGAGGGCAACGGCAAAGGAGCTTTACCTTTTCGTTTGACCTTTGATCTGCTGGTACTCGATAGAATTCGCGAACGCGGGCCCAAGTTTTTTCGTATCGTGTTCCTGTTCCAAATCGCGAAGCCAGAAATTGAATCCGCGTAAATCGCGGTCAGGCGAATCGCCGGGGTTGCGCCGCAGGTACCCGAAGTAATGAAGCAGCAGCAGCGAACGCTCATTTTCTTTTTCAATAAACCGCGGATTGTTGGCGATCTTCAGAAGCACTCCCGCACGCGTTTCCTGCCGGCTGGAAAGTAACTGAATTAGATTCGTTCGTTCCTTTGAGTCGACATCAATTCCTGCATTGCTTATCAATCGGTCAACATATTTTTCATCATCGACTTCGGGGGAAGCGCTGTCGTCTCGTCCTTCGTTCAGAAATCGTTTGAGATTCTGCTCGAACTGATTTGTCTCTTCATCTGAACCAAGCTTGACGCCGGTGGCCAGAGATTCGAGTGTGGGCAGGAACTCGGCATACTGCGGAAGCTTGGCCGATTCCGCGAACAACACGCGATACAAGAGCTGACACTCCAGCGGCCGGGCCAGAATGTTGACTGGGTCTTCGCGAATCTTCTCTCCCCAATCGTAGATCGAGATCTCAAAAGGTGGCGCAGCTTCGGACTTGGCGGCGGGTTCATTCTTCACTACCGCGTAGAGGTCGTCATGCCCATCGAAACGATTGATGAAACGCAAGCGGCCAAAAACGATCTGCCGCGCCAGGAAACTTTCATAATCCACGCGTTGCCCGGCGGGCAGACGATCGTTATGAATGGCGAGATACGAGGCGGGAATCTGCTCGAGCAGATCCATGAATTTTATGTCCATCTTTCCGCCGGCCGCCTGATTGATCTTCTCGGTCAGCGGCGAAATGAAGCTGGAAGTTGCGTTGACGAGTGGCCGTTCGTGATCCGCTGCGCGCAACATGTAGAAATCCCGATGCATGGAAGGATCGGAAGGAAGCTCGACCAATCCACCCTTCATCTGAGTTTGCGCCAGCCGCTGAGCAAGCGCCGAGGTGTCCACTTCACCTTTTTCAACCTGAAGCGGCGCCGCGCGCAACTCGAACAGACATGCAGCCGCAATCAGGAGCAGGGCAATCGTTCCCGCGTGGCGGCGTCGAAAGACGTCTTGAGCTCGAGTTGCGATTTGCGCGCCGCCGATGCCGGCCAAGACCGCCAGCCCAACATAGCAAACCATGGCCGCGCGTGACGGAATGCGAATGCTCTGGAACAACAGCAGATAATCATGCAGCCACCGGATAAAAAAAACTCTTGACCCGAGCGAGGCGAGGAACCCCCAGACCATCCAGATGGAACCGATCAAGATCGGCAGACCATACTGCAAACGGTTCGTTTTGCCGGCGCTGCGCCAGCGCTGTCTTAAACGTGAGATGATTGATGGCCCCATCAGCACGAGCCTTAGCGAGGCGGCCAGGACGATGATTATCAGCGCGTGTCTCACCGACTTTTCATCAAGACGCAAAATCCGGCGACCGGAAAATGTGAAGTTCCAGGCGCTGTAACCGAGAGCGATCACCCCGACGACGGCAGCGAGAACGATCACGATGTCGAGCCCAACAATAACCCGACGTTTCATTAGGGACATCGCATCTTGTTTCTTACCTTGCCTCAACCGCAGCGCTGCAATTGCCAACAACGGCGCAAGCAGGCCTGGGAAAAGCATGTTACCGCTGGAAATCGACTCGCCCATGCGATGCCAAAGTTTGTTACGTGGATCGGATTTCAGCCAATGGATCGGTGACGCAGAGTTGAAGGCGAACTCCCACCATTGCCAGCGGAAGCCATAGAGCACAGAAACGCGGTAGTAAGTGATCAGAAACGGAGAGAACAAAATGAGCGCCCAGCCAATCGCGACCGCTCCGCGAAGCCAGAATTGACGGTCACGCATCCGCTCTCGATTCGCGAACATCAGGACCGTGAATGTCAGCCCGAGCGGAATCACCGTCATGAGGAACCAACTGACACACGAAAGCGCGTTCATCAGAAACGCAACGCCCAGCCAACTGGCGCGGCCCCACGTCGGCTTGCGGAAAAACAAAATCAGCGCTTCGCAAAGCAGCGGTATCCAGCCGGCAAACAAGTAGTGCAAATGAGACAGCAGATGAAATCGGTACGGAATGAACGCGAAGATAATTCCGGCGAGCCAGGCTGAGGACTTCGATCCGGTTAGCGTTCGTGTCAGTCGGAAAGCTCCATAGCCGCTAAAGGCGAAACCAAGAAACGTCGCGATGGCGCTAACCGTGAGCGGACGCAGGCCCATCGCAAACAATGGAAAGCACAGAAGTGCTATGCCGTAGTCGTTTTCGCTAAACGCCAGCGTGTAGCGATATGGGTAGAACACATTCGCGTCGAAGAGGTGCAGCGGGTTGTGAAACGTTTGATGAAAATCCCACCAAAGCGTCCAGGCAATCATGTAAGGGTCGCCTTTGTCAGCGACTGCGTTGCGCAGATGTAGAATCCACGGCCACGTCATCACTCCAGTCAGCAGGCAGAAACCGAGAAAGATTCCCACCTCGCGCGCGCCGACGTTGCCGAGAATTCTCTTGATGGACTCTCGCGCTGACCGCTCACTTTTTTTTCCTTCGCGGTTTGATTCGATCTGCGTGGAAGTTGACATTTTGATTAGGCAAAGCTGACTGAGCGCCGGACGGCGGTCCAATGTTGTCTTTCCGGCATTTGCAGTGTTAGCTTGTGACTCTTTTCTCGGCAGCGGCAGTCAAAGCGCGCATTGTGTTGGCCTCAAATAGTTAATGTCAAGAACAATTACCAGCGAGTCGGTCAAGACGTCGAGAGCGGCGAGAATCGCAGTCCTGATTCCCTGTCACAACGAAGAGTTAACGGTCGCTGCAGTCGTCAGCGCATTCCGCGCCCAGCTGCCGCAGGCGCGCATCTATGTCTTTGATAACAATTCGACGGACGGCACCGCGGAACGCGCGCTCGGCGCCGGTGCGACGGTCATGTCTGAACCGCGACAAGGCAAGGGCTTTGTGGTGCAGACGATGTTTCGTCGCGTAGACGCCGATGTTTATGTGATGGTCGATGGCGATGGAACTTATCCGGCGGACGAAGTTGTGCGCTTGATCGATCCGATTTTGCACGACGAAGCCGACATGGTTGTTGGTTCGCGTCTTCATAACGAGACTTCCAGCGAATTCAGAGCGATCAATCGTTGGGCGAATCGTTTGGTGCAGACCGTGCTGAACTCGATGTTTCGCGTGAAGCTAACCGACATCCTCTCCGGCTATCGCGCTTTCAATCGCAACTTCGTGAAGACGCTGCCGGTATTCGGCGGCGGATTTGAAATTGAAACTGAGCTGACCATCAAGGCGGTCGCGCGCGGTTATCGGATTGTCGAAATCCCAACGGCTTTGACTTCGCGGCCCGCGGGCAGTCACTCAAAAATCAAATTTTTTCGTGATGGATTCCTGATTCTGAATACAATTCTCGCATTGTTCCGCGACTACAAACCACTGACGTTTTTCGGCACGACCGGCGCAATTCTGTTGTTACTTTCTTTCATCCCCGGCCTCGCCGTTGTTTTTGAATTCGTAAAGCAACACACGATTGTGCGGCCGATACTGGCAATCTTTGCGGTCGGTGTTTTTCTGTGCGGCTTGTTGTCGATTTCAGTCGGGCTCGTGCTGCATTCGATCGCGCGCCGCTCTCAGGAGTTCGATTATCAGATTCAGGTTTTGAACGACGAATTGCGCGCGCGTAACTTCGCTGCCGATGATCATGAGTAGCACTCGCGCATTGCTCGGCCTCAACTTCAAGAATTTTCGCGAGCGCTTTGACCTCGCGTCACTCATCTTCGCGCCCTACGTGCTCACGATCGTCTGGCAATATTTCGCGGTCATTCCGAACAAGACTATTGGGTGGATCATTGCGGTGGCCGTATCAGCAGCTCTTTGGTACGCATTCATCGCTTTAAGAGAAACGCCGAAAGAAAAGACTTCATGGCAATTCTGGCTAGTCGTAGCGCTCCCGCTGTTGTTGGTCTATTCGCTGCGCGTCGCATTTCCCGACGTGTCATTCGACGTGCTGAACTATCACATCTTTCACAGCGAACGTGCGCTGCATGGCTGGCTGTTCATTCCAGGGGATTTTTTCCCGACGGCCGCGCCGTTCAATCCGACGCCTGACATTCTCACCGGAATGTACAGACACGCGCTCGGATATCGGCTCGGTACGATCGTTAATCTGGTGGCTCTGATTTGGACGGGATTTATACTCAATCGTCTGCTCCGCGATTACATTAAGAGTGTTTGGCTGCGCAACGTCAGCATCCTGTTCATTCTTTTTACTGAGCAGCTCATGTTTCAAATCAACAACTATATGGTTGATTTGCTGGCGTTGCCGTTGCTGCTCGAAGCCACCATCATCGCGATCGAAACAAAGACGAATCGAGTTATCCAACGCACGACCTGGCTCGGGCTGTTGCTTGGTGTCGCGACCGCGTTCAAGCTTGCAAATCTCTTCATCGCGCTCCCCATCGTTTTGGTTTACCTCTTTAATTTGGTCGTCACATCCGATGCCCGCGACCGCATGAAAACTTTTGTGCGTCTTTTGAAGAGCGCCCCCGTTGCAGCAGTCGCGTTCTTAATTCCCTTGGCGCCATTCACGATCTTCATTTTTCGCGAGACCGGAAATCCGATCTTCCCGCTGTACAACGGCTTTTTCAAATCGCCGTTCTGGCCACAGGGCGCGGTGTTTGATCCGCGTTGGGGTCCATGGGGTGTTGCCGAAACTCTGGCGTGGCCGTTCGTGATGTTCTTTCGTCCGTGGCGGCTCAACGAATTCACGTTTTATTCGGGCAGACTAACCGTCGGTTACTTACTCGCGTTCGTGTGCCTCTTCATTGCTCGCCGCGATCGAAGAGTTCGCGCGATCGCTTTCATCACGCTGCTGGGAATAATCCTGTGGAGCGCGACCAGCGGTTACATTCGCTACGCTTTGTATCTCGAATTGACGAGCGGCTTTCTTCTCGTCTGGCTCGCGTACTTCATCTGGACAAAAACAACGGGCTTTCCAAGCCGGACCAGGTACGCAGCGCAAGCGCCGCTTTGGTTACTGCTGATCGGCCAGAGTTACGTCGCGCTCGGCTACATGAATCGGTGGGAATGGAGTACGCGAGGCACGGGTCTCGCCCATCCGAAACCATTTATGCGCGAGGCGAAGAACCTCCTGGTTGATCGCTCACTCGCAGACTATCTAGCGCCCGAAGACAGGGCCTCTTTCGAGGATGTCGATGTTTGGTTTGAAACCACTTACAAGACCGCCGCGTTCGCAGCTTTGCTGAATCCGAAGGTCCCGGTGATCGGAGTTCGCATGCCTAATTATTTCGACACGAATCAGGCGCGGCAGAAATTCGCCGAGGTGCTGCAATCCGTTCAAGGCAAGCGAATGTTCACGCTCACCGATCGCGAGAGCTATGAAGAGGCGCGCTCGCTGTTGGCGGCGCGCGGGCTGACCATGGGAAAGGCGCGGGCCACTTCGATTGGCTATTTTTCAGACTCGCTCAAGTTCAATATGCTTTTGGTAGAAGTGTTGCCAAGCTGGCAGAATACTGGTGAAGCGAATCGAGCTGAGAAAGGGCTGCCGTTGCCGGATATGGCGTTCAAGGCGCGCCTGTCGGTCTTGAATGCGCCCCCGGTGATGCGTGCCGGGCAACAGCAAACTATTCGCGTCCGGCTGACAAACGAAAGCAAGGTCACCTGGCCCGGCCGGCAGCCGACCTGGCAATTTCAATTGACTGTGGGCAATCGTTGGCTTGACGAAAAAGGCGGCAAGGTTAACGACGTCGATGGGCGCGTCGCACTGTTCGACGATCTGCAGCCGTCTGAATCGGTTGAATTGCCTTTGACGGTTACGGCTCCGAATTCGCCGGGAATTTACATTCTTCAATTCGATGCGATCCAGGAGGGCGTCGCATGGTTCGGCGATCGAGGTTCACAGGTCTTGGCCCTAAAGATCAAAGTTGAATAGAAAATAGTTTCTGCAGAGGAGAAGTCCGTAATGATCACAAATCGAAACATCGCACTCCTGATGACCGTGGTTGTAGCTTTCTTCGCGTTTGCATGCAGTGGCAACAAGCCAGCCACGAACCCGAGTCAATCCGCCCAATCGCAGAAAGCACCGGCGCCGCCTGACGCGCCCACCGCGTTGCCGAATACGGCGTTCAAGGCCGAGCTTTCTTTGGTCGATCCGCCGGCGAAATTACGCGCCGGGCAAAAAGAAACTGTGCGCGTCAAGATCAAAAACGCCAGCAACGACATGTGGTGGGCGCGCGGCGCGCCAGTCAACACACGATCCGACAACAGATTTTATATTGCCGCGGGCGATCGTTGGCTGAAAGCCGACGGTTCGCTTATGACGGACATGGACGGACGTTACGGCATCGGAAAAGATTTAAAGCCGGGAGAAGAAACCGAAGTGCCGCTGGCGATCACCGCGCCAAAAGATCCGGGCGAATACACACTCGAAGTCGATCTGCTTCAAGAGCAAGTCGCGTGGTTCCGCGAAAAAGGATCGCCAACCGCGAAAACGAAAGTTACGGTAACGAAATGAGTTCGCAGTTGGCAGTGAGCAGTGAGCGGTAAAAACAAGAAAGGCGATCCGATCACGGCAATCCGCGGTTTTTCTGCTCACCGCTCACTGCACACTGCTCACTTCTCTTTATGAAGCTCGCTTATTTCAGTCCGCTCAACCCGCAATCATGCGGCATCTCTGATTACAGCGAAGAACTGCTGCCCTATCTCGCGACGGCTGCTGAGATCGATCTATTCGTGGATGGGTTCGAGCCGAGCAATCACGATCTGCCCGTCGCGAATTGTTTTGATTACACAAAAAATCCTTCCGCGCTTGAACAGCTCAAACATTACGATGCGATTTTTTATCACGTCGGCAACGACTATCGCTTTCACTACGGCACGTGCACGGTCCTGCGTCAGTATCCGGGGATTGTCGTTTTTCACGACTACGTTTTAGAGGACACTTTTCTGGGACGCGCCCGCGAGATCAACGACTTCGAACTATATCTGGACGAAATGGAGGCCTGTCACGGGCCGTCAGAAAGAACGCGAGCCGAGGAATTTATCCGACGCGGCCTGGCTCCGCCTCAGGAAGATACACCGCTTCAGCTTCCGCTGAATTTACGCACGGCTCGATCGGCGGAAGGAATCATCGCGCATTCAGAGTGGAGTCGATCGCGTTTGGCGCAGCTCGCGCCGGGCACGCCGACCGCGCGCATCGCTATGCCGGTGCGAGCTCTGAATCCTGCTTTGCGCCGCGTCTGGACGCAAAGAAATCCTTTGCGTCAATTCATTTCGATCGCGAGTTTCGGGTTGATTACGCCTGACAAAGGCATCGACGCAACCCTGCAAGCCCTCGCTTCTTTGAAAGACGAATTCGATTTTCATTACACGCTGGTCGGCGCGGAAAACAATTTCTACGACGCGCGCGAATCGATCATCCGTCACGGCATGAGCGAGCACGTCACCATTACGGGCCACGTTTCGCTCGAAGATTTCGAACGACACATCGCTGAAACCGACGTCGCAATCAATCTGCGCGATCATACGGTTGGCGAAACCTCTGCCAGCCTTTGCCGGTTGATGGGCATTGGCATTCCCGCGATCGTTTCCAACATCGGATGGTTCGCTGAGATTCCTGATGATTGCGTCGTAAAGATCTCGCCGGCGGATAATTTTTCAGCTCTTCAATCCGAGCTCAGGACGCTAATCGCAGATGTGAAGCTGAGAAAGAGCATCGGCGATCGGGCGCGCGATTTTGTGCTGACTGAACACAACGCCTGGCGAACCTCTGAGGCGTACATTTCGTTCGCCCGCGAAGTGATCAAACAGCGGCCCGCTCGATCTCACCGAAGTTTTTCCGATACGACATCGAGAAAAGAAATTCAGCAGACGCCTGCTGCAACCCTTAATGAAGATTCACCTTCAATCGTGGACACAAATCAAAATGCCGGAGTCGAATCACGGCGTTTGAAGATCGCCTACTTCAGTCCGCTCAATCCGCAACCAAGCGGCATCTCTGATTACAGTGAAGAGTTGCTGACGCATCTGCACCAATTTCTGGAGATAGATCTTTTCGTCGATGGTTTTCAACCAACGAATGCCGAGATCGCGGCGAACTTCGCCGTCGTTGATTATCAGAAAGATCCTGCTGCGCTCGATAAGCTCAAAGACTACGACGCGGTGCTTTACCACCTCGGCAACGATTATCGATACCACGGCGGAATTTATTGGGCCATGCAGAAACATCCGGGGATCGTCGTGCTTCATGATTTCGCGCTGCAGGATTTCTTTCTGGGCATCGCGCGGCAGCAACGCCGGATGAGTATTTACTTTGACGAGTTGGAAGCATGTCATGGCCAGCGCGAACGGCAGTTTGCCGAAGAGCAGATGAGTCGTGGCGCCGTGCCGCCGCATGAAGGCGCGCCGCTCGATTTTCCTTTGAACGCGCGCATCGCTCGATCATCCGAAGGCATAATCGTCCATTCCGAATGGGTGCGCGAGCGCGTCGCCGCCGTCTCTGCCGGTGTTCCCATAACCTCGATCAAACATCACATCACTGAACGGGCGGCTGAGACTCCGATTGCTGAGCGCGCGCAAAATGGAAAAGTCACGATCGCATCGTTCGGTGGCATCACCCGCGATAAAGCGATCGAGCGCGCGCTGCGAGCGCTGTCCGCGCTGCGCGATGAATTTAGTTTTGAGTACGTGCTGGTTGGTTCGTCGGCTAACTTTCCGGATTTGCCCGACGTGATTCGCAACTATGGGTTGGAAGATCGCGTTAGGCTGACCAGCTACGTCGGTCTCGAAGAATTTCAGCAGCGCATTCTGTCCGCTGATATCGCGATTAATTTGCGCGAGCGTCCCGTCGGCGCAACCTCCGGCAGCTTGTGTCGATTGATGGCCGCGGGCGTACCCACGATTGTTTCGAACGTCGGTGCGTTTTCCGAGCTTCCTGACAATGCAGTCGTTAAGATCGATCACGATCAAAACGGCGATGCTTTGTTGCAGGCTTATCTCCGCAAGCTGATTGGCGATGCGGCCTTGCGTTCCCGCATTGGCCGCAACGCGCGTGAATACGTTCTGGCTGAGCACAAGATCGAAATGAGCGCCGCGAAATACGCCGCGTTCATTCGCGAAGTCATCGCGCGCCGGCCGCGCACGAACTTCGTCAAGAGCATTACCAACGAATTGTCGGCGCTCGGGATTCGACCAATCGACGAAACGGTAATGCAGAGCGTCGCATCAGATATTGCGACGCTCGCGCCGGCTGCTGAATTCACCAAGACTCGTTTCGCTTTTCCTGGGACTGTACAGCCCATTCGTACGATTGAACCGTCCGCGCCCAGTAATGGTCACGCCGATTCACGCCAAGCGGCGGAACCTGAAAAGAAACCAAACGCCGGCCGGATGCGAAAGATCGAAGGCGTCGATTACAAGCGCGGCGCCGTCGAATATGCCCGCGCGCTCAGTCCTGAACTCAACTATTATCTGCGCACCAAGCCGTTCACGAATCTTCATAAGCCGATCAAATTCTCAGGCGACGGCATGGACATCGAGACCGCGCGCCATTTTTACGACTTCGCGAACATCGCCGTCGCGCTCGCGCTTCGCGCTGATGCGAAGATTCTCGACGTCGGTTGCGGGCCGGGCTGGGTCAGCGAATATTTCGCGCGGATCGGTTACGACATGACCGGCATTGACATCAGCGACGATCTGATCCAGGTCGCCCGCGAACGGCTCGAGCGTCTGCCTTATCAAGTCGATCAGGAGACGCCGCTGCGTTGCCGTTTTCTGGTTCATGACATCGAAGCCGCGCCGCTCGCGGAAAAGTTCGATGCGATCATTTGCTATGACGCGCTGCATCATTTCGAAGACGAGCAGAATGTTTTTCGCAACCTCGCAGCGATGCTGGAAATCGGTGGCCTGCTGTTTATTGTCGAAGGTCAGAAGCCGGAGACTGACTCGGCTTTAGAGATTGAGTTGCGCGGGTTCATGGAAAAATATCAGACGCTTGAATCGCCTTTCAGCGAAGATTACCTGCGCACGCTGATTGACGAAAACGGATTTAAGATCGTCGCCGATTATGTCAGTGTCAACGGACTCTTCGAACAGCAGATGCTTCACGGTGAAAAGGACGATCGAAAGCTGCCGCTGCGAACGCTCGACACTGGTTATCATTACCTGACCTGCATGAAAGTCGCCGAGGGCGCGGCGGGATCGACCGTGACCGATAGCCGCAATCCCAGCATGCTGCGCGCGAAGATAATGCTGCGTCGCTCGTTGCCTGAAACTATTGCTGCGGGCCAAGAACTAATTTTGCCAATTACGCTTATCAATATTGGCGACACCGTTTGGCTGACTGGTCAAACAGTACGCGATGGACTGGTGATGCCGGGGGTGACGATCATCGGTATCGATGGCCACGTCGCGGTTGAATCGCACGGGCCGCTGCTGCCGCGCTGCGTTGCGCCCGGTCGCAGCCTCACCATCGATGTGCGCCTCAGCGCCCCAAAGAAAGCCGGAGCTTATTCATTGAAGATCGATCTCGTCGATCAGAACATTTGTTGGTTTGAAGAGCGCGGCTCGGAACCTGTCGTGGTTGACTTGATCGTGTCAGAAGCCCGACCGTGAGGGAGGGCTGCGTCACAAACGAAAACCTTCAGATGTCATCACTTTCCTACTTTTACAGTCAAAGCTTTGGCTACTTGCCCTCCCTAACGGTCGGGCTTCTGACACCATGAATCGCGACGAAATAATCTCAGAAATCAAACGCCTTGAGCCGTGGTTTCATTGCATCGATCTTGGCGACGGCCTCGCGACCAAAACGAAGAGCGCGATCGGCGAGCCCGTCGAACATCCGCGCCCGACGTGGGAAATTGTCAAAGCTGCTCTGCCGAACGATCTCTCCGGTAAGACGGTTTTGGATGTCGGCTGCAACGCCGGCTTCTATTCGATCAAGGCGAAAGAGCGCGGGGCCGCGCGCGTGCTCGGCATCGATGCGCAGCGTGAGTTGATCCGCCAGGCAGTCTTCGTTCGCAACGTGAAAGGGTTAGAGATCGATTATCAACGGATGTCGGTTTACGATCTCGATCCGCGCGAGCTTGGTCAATTCGATGTCACGCTGGCTCTCGGCCTCATCTATCACTGCAAGCATCTCGTGCTTGCGCTCGAAAAACTTTTTCTGGTGACGCGCGAGCTGTTGATTCTTGAAACCGCGATTTACCCCCCAGAAAAGGCGCCCAAATCTTTTGTCTATGCCGAAGGCGGGACGCGGCCGACGCTGCATCCGATTGCCTACGTCGAGAATCTTCCCGACGCGAAGGAAGCGGTTTTCAATTGGTTTCTGCCGGGCACCGCGGCGCTGACCGCATTGCTGAAGAACGTTGGCTTTGACGAAGTCAGCGTGTTGCCGACCGGCGTGCAGACCGATCGCGCGGTGATGGTTTGCCGCAAGCGCGCGCCCTATCCGGACAGCCGCGCGATAAGTTATTTAGGATCGAAGTTGTCTTTGCTGAGCGGTCCAACGCAGAGTCATCCGGAAGAGGTGCTGACGTTTCGTGTGCGCGCTGAGAACCGTGGCTACGCTCGATGGTTGCGCGGCAGCGAGAAGGGTACCGAACGCGGCGATGTGCATCTGGTCGCGCATCTGCTGGGTGAAGATGAAGAACCGTTGTCGCTTTACCACGCCGGCGCATTTCTTCCGCACGACATCGCGCCAGGCGAGACAATCGAAATTGAAATCAGTGTGCGCGCACCCGATTCACCGGGAAATTATAGGCTCATATTCGACATGGTCTCAGAGCACCTGGCGTGGTTTGAGGATTTAGGATCGGTGACAGCAGAGCAGCAACTGATTGTTAAGTAATCAAACGCGCGCTTCATTGTGTATCGGCCGATCGTCCCGGAGGGACGAAATATTTATAGACCTCACGACTCTAGTAGATCTCGAAGCTCCAGAGGAGCGTAATATTTCAACATATAGGAACATCCCGCTCCTACGGAGCTGAAACGCCTTCTTGCCTCGGCAGCTATAAACATTTGGCCGCTCTGCGGCCAGGACCAGCGACAGACAATACCCACTACTTTCATCTTAACCCCGTTGGAAAATATTCGGACAAGTCGTATGCTTTGCGACTGGCTTCGCTTTGGATTTATTGATGCGATCGGGACCTACAGTGATGAAATTTGGCGGCACGTCGGTTGAAAACGCCGGCGCGTTCCGCAACGTGGCTGCGATTGTAAAGTCCGCGGTCCACTCGCAACCCGTCATCGTCGTCTCGGCCATTGCCGGATTTACGAACTCACTGCTAAAGAGCGTCGAGAAAGCGATCGCCGGCGATGCGAAAGGCGCAACGCGATCTCTGGATTCCGATCTTGCGCGTTACAATGCGATCGCGAAAGAGCTGCTTAACACCGAAGGCGCGGCCACGTTCGAGCAAACCGTCGGCGCAGCCCGCACTGAAATTCGCCAGCTTCACAAAATCATCGCGGCGCATCCGGTTACTTCCCCGCCGCTGCAGGATGAAATCGTCGCGTTCGGAGAACATCTCTCATCGCAATTGCTGGCTGCGGTGTTGCGCGAAATTGGATTGGCCGCGCGATATGCCGATGCGCGTCGCTGCATTCGAACGAACGAAGAATATGGAAATGCCGCGCCGCAAGCGGCAACGAACGAAGCGGCCAGAGCTGAAGTCTTGCCGCTATTGCAATCGGCGAAGATTCCAGTTCTCGGCGGGTTCATTGGCAGCAGCGACAAAGGGGTGACCACGACGCTCGGTCGCGGCGGATCGGATTACACGGCGGCGCTCGTGGGCGCGGCGCTGGACGCGCGCGAGATTCAAATTTGGACGGATGTCAGCGGCGTGCTCACGGCCGATCCGCGCGTAGTCCCGAATGCTAAAACAATTCCGGTGCTGTCATATCAGGAAGCCGCAGAGTTGGCTTACTTTGGCGCGAAGGTCCTGCATCCAAAAACCATTCAACCGGCGATCGACAAGAACATTCCCGTACGCGTTTGCAATTCGCGTGAGCCGAAAGCGGCAAGTACGCTGATCGTTTCAGAGTCGGAATCCACGCCGCAGACCGTCAAAGCCATCGCACACAAGAGCGGCATCACGACGGTTCAAATTACGTCCGCGCGGATGCTCGGCGCCTATGGATTTCTGCGCGCGCTGTTTGAAATCTTCGATCGGCATCACACCGCAGTCGATGTGGTCACAACTTCAGAGGTTAGCGTCTCGCTTTCAATCGACGATGCCGGCGCACTGTCGCGATTGATTCCCGATCTGGAACAACTTGGCACAGTCGATACAGAAGAAGGTCGTACGATTATCTCCGTCATTGGTGAAGGTTTGCGGAGCACTCCGGGCATTGCGTCGCGGGTCTTCTCGGTAATCAACGACATCAACGTCTCGATGATTTCGGTCGGCGCTTCGAGTGTGAATCTAACTTTCATGGTTGATGAAGCTCGCGCGGAAGAAGCAATTAAGCGGCTGCATCGAGTTTGCTTTGAAGAAGAATTGGAGCGGGCGAGCAGCAAATAAACATCCACAGGTTACGCGGATTCCACAGATTAGAACTTCTCTTATAGCAGTCTCTTTTTCTTATCTGCGTAATCTGTGTAATCTGCGGATGAGATCGAGGAAAACTATTGGCGGTTGATGTTTTAAGACTCACGCGCGAGCTGATCGACATTCCGTCCGTAACCGGTGAAGAATTTCAAATCGGAACTTCGCTGGCCGAATTGCTGAACCGTCTCGGCTATCACGTCGAGTTACAGGACGTGTCGCCCGAGCGGTCGAATATTATCGCGACGACTGCGGCGCGTCCGCGCGTAGTGCTTTCGACGCACATGGACACCGTGCCGCCATTCATCACGTCGAGCGAAGACGACGAATTCATCTATGGCCGCGGCGCGTGCGACGCGAAAGGAATTATTGCAGCTCAGATCGCGGCGGCGGAAAAACTTCGCATCGCCGGCAGTAATGAGCTCGGGCTCTTGTTCACCGTCGATGAAGAGGTGACGAGCGCAGGCGCGAAGGTCGCCAACCATCATCCGGTCGCGGAATCATGCGAATATCTAATCAATGGCGAGCCGACCGACAATCGTTTGGCGATCGGGACGAAAGGATCTTTGCAAGCTGTCATTCGCACCGAAGGCCGCGCGGCGCATTCCGCGTATCCTGAGGAAGGCGAATCGGCGATCGAAAAGCTGCTGGACATTCTCGATGAAGTTCGGAAGGTCGACTGGCCCGGGGACGAATTGTTTGGCGACACGACCTGCAACATCGGCGTGTTGGCCGGCGGCACGCGCGCGAATGTCATTCCCAGCGGCGCCGAAGCAACATTGCAGATTCGGCTCGCCGTAGAATCAGGTCTGGCAAGCGATCTGCTGAACCGAGCTATTGATAATCGCGCGGCTGTAGATTACAAATCAGTGCATGATCCGATTCGATTGCTGGAGATTGATGGCTTCGAACAAATGATTGCGCGGTTCACAACTGACATTCCCTACCTTTCGAATTGGGGTGAGCCTCTATTGATTGGACCGGGCTCGATTTTGGTGGCGCATACAAGCGGCGAGAAGGTTCTGAAGTCGGACTTGATTGCAGCCGTTGACCTATACGTTGATCTGGTACGAACACTCTTAAGCAAATGAAGATCGCACTCATCGGATACGGCGCCATGGGCCAACTGGTCGCAAAGTTGGCGAGAGATCGAGAGTATGAGATCGCTGTCACGTTGACCTCTGAGGATGCTAAACGCAGCGCTGATGAAGTCGTCGATGAATTGAGCGATTGCGATGTAGCGATCGACTTCTCGGTGGCGGGGGCAGTGCCAAACAACATCGCCGTGTGCATGCGCGCCGGCGTACCCCTGGTCGAAGGAACAACTGGTTGGAAGGTCGAAGCTCACGAGCTGGGCCGAGCAGTGGCTGAAGCCAATGGCACATTGATCTACGGTTCAAATTTTTCGGTCGGCGCGCAGATTTTCTTTCGCATAGCGGCATCCGCGGCTGAGCTGTTTCAGAATCTCAATTCATACGACGCCTACATCGAAGAAGCGCACCATAAGCGAAAGCGCGACGCGCCGTCGGGAACGGCTTTGCAGCTGGGCGAGATTGTGGCGAACCACCTCGGGCGAGAGGTTCCAATTTCATCGACACGCGCGGGCCACATTCCGGGCACGCATCGAGTTGGCTTCGACTCGCATGCCGATCACATTACGCTCGAGCATGTGGCGCGCTCGCGCGAGGGTTTTGCGTTGGGCGCATTGATGGCGGCGAAATGGATTGAGGGACGCAAAGGCCTTTATGAGTTTTCAGAAGTATTCGATGCGATACTGAAAGGCGAAACCGTTTAGAGGCAGGCGACCGCCCGCCGCTTTTTGTCACGCATTCGGCAATGGCGGGCAGTAGCCCGCTTCTAAAACGGATGTTGTGTGAGAGGAAATAAGCATGACCATGAAACTCGACTGGATGCGTGGATGCGCGACGGCCCTCGTGACGCCGTTCAAAGCCGATAGCTCAATTGACGAAGAGCGCATGCGCGCGCTCGTTGATCGGCAAATCAAAGGCGGCGTGAAATTGTTGGTCCCGTGCGGAACTACCGGCGAGAGCGCAACGATGACCGAGGACGAGGACGCGCGAGTCATCGGACTGACGATCGATGTAGCACGCGGCCGGGCGAAGGTGATCGCGGGCGCGGGCAGCAACTCGACCGCGAGCGCGATCGAATATTCAAGGCGCGCACGCGATGCTGGCGCTGACGCGGTGCTGCAAGTCGCGCCCTGGTACAACAAGCCGACGCAGGAAGGTTTGTACGCGCACTTTCGCGCGATCGCCGAAGCCGTTCCCGACGTGCCCGTCATGCTTTACAACGTGCCGGGCCGTACTTCTTCAAATATCGCCGCGCAAACCACGCTGCGGCTCGCGCGCGATTGCGAAAACATCGTTGCGGTTAAAGAAGCGTCAGGAAACCTGTCGCAGATCATGGAAATTCTGCGCGAGCGGCCGGAGAACTTTTCAGTTTTGTCCGGCGACGATGCGGTGACTTTGCCGTTAATTGCATTGGGCGCCGAAGGAATTGTTTCCGTCGCTTCGAATGAGATTCCGGATTTGATGTCGCAGATGACGAACTTTGCGCTCGATGGAAAATGGAGCGAAGCCCGCGAACTTCACTATCGCATTCTGCCGTTGATGGAAATAAACTTCATTGAGTCGAGTCCTGGTCCAGTCAAAGCCGCGATGGCGATGATGGGATTGCTGGAAGAAAATTTCCGGCTGCCGCTGGTGCCGATTACTGAAAAGAGTCGCACAAAGATTCGTGAAGTCCTGGCTACACTCGGAGTATTGGAGACGACGCATGTCGCTGCGTGATGACATCGAGCAGTTGGCCGCGCGCGCGTCCGGAAATTATTCCGACGAAGACTTTGCCCTCTTCAATGAATTTAAAGCCTCGCTAAATCGCGGAGAGATTCGCGCCGCTGAACGCGACGCGGATAGCAAGTGGCGCACGAACGCGTGGGTGAAGCGCGGCATCCTGCTCGGCTTTCGCATGGGCTCGATTATTGAAATGACGTCATCCGACGCGCCGCTACAGTTTCTCGATAAGAACACCTATCCAATCAGAAGATTCTCGACTGATGATCGCGTGCGAATTGTGCCGGGCGGATCGAGCATTCGCGACGGCGCCTATATCGCGCCCGGCGTCGTCTGCATGCCGCCCATGTTCGTCAACGCGGGCGCCTATGTCGACGAAGGCACGATGATTGACAGTCATGCGCTGGTCGGATCGTGCGCGCAGATCGGTAAGCGAGTTCATATCTCGGCCGCCGCGCAAATCGGCGGCGTGTTGGAACCGGCCGGCGCCATGCCTGTCGTCATCGAAGACGACGTGATCGTCGGTGGCAACTGCGGCGTCTACGAAGGAGCAATCGTGCGCGAACGCGCGGTACTGGCGTCGGGAACGATCGTCACGGGTTCGACTCCGGTGTTCGATCTCGTGCGCGATCAAATCTACCGGCGAAGCGCTGACTCGCCGCTCGAAATTCCCGCCGGCGCGGTTGTAGTCCCTGGCTCGCGCGCGATCCAAACTGAAAAAGGTCGCGAGTGGGGTCTGTCACTTTACGCTCCCGTGATTGTGAAGTACCGCGATGAAAAGACCGATGCGGCGACGCAGTTGGAGGAAGCGCTGCGTTGAATTGGTATCGGCAAACGCGAGTTCAAAATCAAATTGCCTTTCTTAGACTAGTAATATGAAAGACAAAGCCGTTCATTTTGTAGTCTGTCTCGATAATTCTGATTATCCCGCTTCGCTCGAAGTCGGCAAGTTCTATCGAGTCATTCCCGACGAAGAAGCCGCGGCCGAAGGCTACCTCCGCGTGATTGACGAGAGCGGCGAGGACTACGCATTTGTCGCAAGTCGTTTCATCCCGTTTAGTTGCCACCAGCCGTTGAACAGACTTTGTTAACAGCGTCAGGCCATTGAGGCTGTTGGCGTCATGATCGTCAAACTGAAGAAACAAGTAGTTGCAAAATCTGTTACTTGACACTTTAGAATGATCTGCTTATTTTGACCTTGATGTTTCCGATAACTTACATTCAAATTTCTGAGAAGTACGATGCAAAAGGCTTTTTGGCTCTTGCAAAGAGCGGCATCCCGGTTTCTTGCCTGCCTCAAAACACGTACGGCGTCCACCCTGAGCATCTTGGGATCTTGAAACGTAAACGAATTCCCTTTAAGAAACTGCAAGCCAGCAACGTTAGCCTACCTCGGCCCACCCTTGCGGTATGAGAAAGTACGAAATCTACCTGCCTTTGAAGTACAACGACGGCAAGGAAATTGAAGCTGAGAAAATCAAGCAAATCAAGGAAGAACTCATCGAAGTGTTCGGCGCCATTACTGTGAGTTCGAGGTCCTCACCTTATCAAGGAACCTGGAAGTACGGGGGCGTCGAATACATCGACGATATCATCAAGGTAGAAATCGTCACTTCTGGCGATAAGATAACAAAGAAGTTCCTCAAAGACTTTAAAGAACGTCTTAAAGAATCTCTTCGACAGGTTGATATCCTGATTACCACGCACGGCATTCAGGTGATTTAGTCAGTCGTTGAACTCGCTGGATGAAACTGTCAATCGAAAATCTGAACGAAGGAATCAAGTGGTGGCGAGAAGGCAAATGGCCGAAGGATTACTTGAATCATGAATATTACGAGATTTACAAATCGCGCGCGGCTGGCCTCACCGAACGGTGGGCAGAAGAGACACTTCAACGTCTAGTTCGGTGGAAGGCGCTACGATCTTCCAAGCCAGGCAATACGAAAGCAAAGTTCGCTCGGTTAATAGAGATTCAACTTCCGGACCTCCAGACCGAATATCAGCGCCTGCTCGACATTTCCCGAGGTGAACCCTCGATCCGCTCGTTAGACTGGCAAGACATTTCCAAACTGTATGAAACAATCGCCGAGATGAAGGATGGCTCGCCGGTGTTTGCAAGTAAGCTGGGTCACTTTATCTTTCCCAACGTCTTTATCGTAATGGACAATCTGGGAACTCAGGTGATCGACTACGATTCTTATTGGCCGGGAATGGTCGACGAGTGGAACATTTTTCAGGACAAGGATGCCACTTTCGATCTGCTAAAAAATGAAATCGAGAGACACTCACGCGGCCCGGCCCACCCCCTCTATCCATACGAAACCAAAATAATCGAACTCTGCCATATTGGTGATAAGCAGAAGAAAACAAAAAAGCGTCGAGGTATTCCGAATTACAGGTATTCAGCTAGACAATTCCAACCACCTCCATTTCTTCGCGGCATCGAGAAAAGCATGATCCGAAAAATTTCGGATCGCGCGAAGCCGGGCAGCATCAGCCTCGGCCTCGGTGAGCCCGATCTGCCGACGCCTGAAGTGATCGTCCGCGAAGCAGTGCGGGTAATTCAGGAAGAAACGAACGGTTACACTTTGCAAGCCGGACTGCCTGCGTTGCGCGAGCGGATCGTCAGCGATTATCCGCACATGAATTTGAATCTCGAGCAGGTGATCGTCACGGCGGGGTCGCAGGAATCGCTTTATTTGATCCTGCGCACGCTGGTTGAAGAAGGCGACGAGGTATTGATTCCCAATCCGGGCTTCATTCCCTACCCCACGATAGTTCGTATGGTGGGCGGCCGATCGGCAACCTATCGCCTGCCGGCGGCCCATGATTTCAGTTTCGATATTGAGGATTTCAAACGGAACTTATCGCCGCAAACCAAAGCCGTGATCTGTATTAGCCCGTCGAATCCAACCGGCCGCGCGCTAACCGCGGATGATCTGCGCGCAATTGCGGATGCGGTCGAAGAGAGCGCTCCGAACGCCTACATCATCAGCGACGAAATTTACCGCGAGCTTTACTACACATCCCAACGTCCGGCTTCGATTTCCGAATTCTATCCGCGCACGATTGTTGTCAGCGGGCTTTCGAAGTCGATGCGCATGACTGGTTGGCGCATCGGCTGGCTCGCCGGCGACGAAGCGGTGATGAAAGCCGCGCTGGTCTTGCATGGCTACGTCGTCACCTGCGCATCGAGCATTTCGCAGAAAGCTGCGCTGGCGGCATGGACTAATGAAGCCGCGGCGGCGCGCGAGGAATACCGCGCAATCTTTCATCGACGACGCGATCATCTACTCGGTTTGTTACGCAGTGAATTGGGCCTGCGCTGCGTGACTCCTGAAGGCGCGTTCTACACAATGGTGGACGTGAGTAAGTACGGCGATGAAATGAAAGTTGCGGAAGCGGGATTGGAGCAAGGCGTGGTCACCATTCCCGCGGCCGCATTCGGCGATGAGAGCCGCGGCTATCTGCGCATTTCATTCTGTGCCGATGAAGAGAGATTGAGCGAAGGCGTACGAAGATTGGGTGCAGCGCTGAAGTCGATCAAGTATTAACCACAGAGGACACAGAGGAAGAATCAGCCAAAAATGCCCAAAAGGCACAAAACGGAAATGGGTTGACAGCTCTTGCCTTTTCTTTCTTGTGCTTCTTGTGCCTTTTTTGGCTTACAAATCCTTCCTCTGTTTTTCCTCTGTGTCCTCTGTGGTTAAATTGTTTGTGAGAGCATCATGACGAAGAAATATCGCGTAGGCATTCTCGGTGCGACCGGCGTTGTCGGTCAGCGTTTCATTCAACTGCTCCAGAATCACCCGCAGTTTGAAGTCACGGCGCTCGCGGCTTCCGATCGTTCGCAGGGCAAGACTTATTCAGAAGCCTGCACCTGGCGTCTGCCCGGAGACATGCCTGAACAAGTTAAGCAGATCGTAGTTCAGCCTCCCGCGCCTCCGCTCGATTGCAATTTCGTCTTTTCGAGTCTGCCCACCGACGTTGCGAAAGATGCGGAAGAAAATTTTGCGCGCGCGGGTTACCCGGTCATCAGTAATTCGTCGCCGCATCGAATGGGCGCGGATATTCCTCTGCTGATTCCGGAAGTAAACCCGGAGCACATCGCGCTAATCGACTTTCAGCAAAAGACCCGCGGCTACGAACGCGGCTACATTGTGACGAATCCCAATTGTTCGGCGATTGCGATCGTGATGGCGCTTGCGCCGCTGCATGCAAAGTTTGGCATCACCTCATGCGTAGTCACGACGATGCAAGCGCTTTCCGGCGCGGGTTATCCGGGGGTCGCATCGCTCGACGCGACGGACAATGTGATTCCATTTATCGGCGGTGAGGAAGAGAAGATCGAAGCAGAGACTTTGAAGTTGCTGGGGCGCATCAACGGCAGCACCATTGATGCGCCGGCGATGACCGTTAGCGCGCAATGCAACCGGGTTAACGTTACGGACGGACACATGGCTTCGATACGAGTGAGTCTTTCAAACAAGGGTTCGGTCGATGAAATACGAGCGGCGCTTTCATCCTTCACGGCCGATCCGCAGCAGTTGAAACTTCATTCAGCGCCGGCAAAGCCAATCATTGTTAGAAACGAGAATGATCGGCCACAGCCGCGTCTCGACCGCGATTCAGGAAACGGGATGAGCGTCACCGTCGGACGTATCATGCCTGATAACGTTCTCGATTACCGCTTCGTAGCCCTGGGTCATAACACGATTCGCGGAGCTGCGGGCGCGGCGATCCTCAACGCCGAGTTGTTAATCGCAATGAACAAGCTGTAAACAGGTTTGTCGAGTAGGAACAGCAGCATGCCTTCGGTCGCCCTCATCTGCACTGCAAACAGATGTCGAAGTGTAATGGCTCATGCGATTTTCGTTGACCAGGCCCGCAAAAGATCGCTCCCGGTGACGATCTATTCAGCCGGGATAATCGATTTCTCGGATCAGCCTCCGTTGAGCGAGACTTCCAGGATCTGTCTGCAACACAACACTCCGCCTCCCAAAGAAAAACCTACGTGGGCTGGTCAGCTTCCACTTGATTCGATTAACCGATTCCTGGTGATGGAGCAAGATCACGCCGACGCGCTGATAAGCGAGTTCGGAATCTCACCGGACCGCATCAGTCTGCTGGGTACTTTCGATCCGCACCGCCGCGGCGCAGAGATCGCCGATCCTTTTTTCAGCTACAGCCAGCTCGTTTACGAACAGTCTTATCAGTTGATCCGTGATTGCATCATTGGCTATCTGGATACGACTGACGATCTTGATTGAGCTGACTACTGGGCTGTAGAAGCCACTAGCCATTCCGTAATCGCGCGCTTTAACTCGTCCAACTGATCGTCAAAGAAATGCCCGGCGCCTTTTATGACACGCAATTCCGCGGGAGCATTTTTAGAAACGCGCGCGATTAACTCGCGCAATCGATCGACGTTACCGTACTCGTCGTGCTCGCCGTGCACAAACAGAATCGGTTTGCGGCAACCAACGAGAAAACCAAAGTCGTATTTGTCTACCGGCGTGCCGATGCTGATCAGGCGCTTCACTCGATCGTCGTCGATGCCAACTTCCAGACCCACGCGCGCGCCGAATGAAAACCCGCACAGAGTGATTTCCTGGTTCGGATAATTCTCACTTAAATAATCCAACCCGGCGCGGACGTCTTCTCGTTCGCCGTAACCTTCATCGTGCGTGCCGGTGCTTTGGCCGACGCCACGAAAGTTGATCCGCAGGGTTGTTAGACCCGCGTCGTTCAAAGCCGCCGCCGCGCGAAACACGACCTTGTTGTGCATCGTGCCGCCGCCGAGGGGATGCGGATGCAGCACGAGCGCGACGCCGCGGGGCGGTTGCTCGCGCGGCTCTTTCAGAATTGCTTCGAGCCGGCCGTGCGCAACCGGAATGAAAAGATTTCCTGCTGGATACATTTCCCTGCTCCGATTTTCAATTGTCGATCTCAGGTTGTCAAAATCAAGCGAAGCTCACAATCTCGTTGATCAGCGGAACGCCCGCGACCCTGAGTGGTTTTTGGTTTGGCTTTGCGAGTCTTGGCGCCTTCGCGTCTTTGCGTGAGATGAGCTTTCGGATGGTAGTTTTCACGCCAAGACGCAAAGCCGCAAAGAAAAACCGCAAAGTAAGACACCATCGAACCTGACTAGAATTGACGCGCAGAGAAGAAAAGGTTTAGCTTTCGCAAAGCTTCAATCCCATGAATACGAGCGATCCATTTGCCGGTCTCAATCAGATTTCGCGGGTCATCGCCGAAACTGCGTCAGACGCGATCATCACGATCGACGAAGACAGCGCCATCCTCTTCGTCAATCAAGCGACGGAAAAAATATTCGGTTACTCGCGCGATGAGTTGATCGGGCAATCCCTCACCATGCTGATGCCGGAGTACCTGCGTCATCTTCATCGAGCCGGGATCGAGCGCTATGTAGGCACCGGCCAACGGCACATGAACTGGGAGGCAGTCCAATTGCCCGGCTTGCGCAAAGACGGAAGCGAAGTGCCGCTGGAAGTTTCGTTCGGCGAGTTTGTCGAAGACGGAAAACGTCTGTTTGCCGGCATCGCCCGCGATATCACTGAGCGAAAGCGAACCCAGGAGGCGTTGAAGCAAAGTGAAGAGCACCTGCGGTCGCTGATCGAAAATGCGACGGACATCGTCACGGTGTTGAATCGCGAAGGCAATCGCGTCTATGTCAGTCCTTCCGTCGAACGCTCGCTTGGCTATCGCCCGGAAGAATTGATTGGGAAGAATCCTTTTGAATTGGTCCATCCGGATGATGCGCAGGAACTACGCGAACTGTTTACTTCCGGCATCAGCCGGCCGGGCTTTATCGTCTCAAAAGAATTTCGCATTAAACACAAAAACGGTGGTTGGTACATCCACGAAGCCACCGCACACAATCTGCTCGACGATCCCGCGGTGGCCGGAATAGTGATCAACTCTCGAGACATCACCAATCGTAAGCGTCTGGAGCGACGACTGATTGTGCAGAGTGTGGCCGCGCGAATTCTCGCCGAAGCCGATTCGCTGGCCGCCGCTGCGCCGGCCTTGTTGCAGGACGTTTGCGAAAGTTTAGGTTGGGATCTCGGTCACTTTTGGATCGTCGATCGCGAAGCGAACGTCTTGAGTTGGCTGGCATCATGGAGCATTCCTTCACTCAATGCCGGCGAGTTCGAAGAAGCAAGTCGCGGCCGATCGTATAGTCCCGGCGTAGGGTTGCCGGGGATGATTTGGCAGGAAGGCGCTGCGCGTTGGATCAGCGATCTGGAAACGGTTGAAAACTTTCCGCGTGGTCCATTCGCTGCCGAAGCTGGATTGCGATCTGCATTCGGCTTTCCCGTCAAGTTGGGCAATGAAATCTCCGGGGTGATGGAATTCTTCAACCGTGAACGCCAAGTCGAAGATCCGACTTTGCTCGAAGTAATGGGCGCAATCGGAAATCAGGTCGGCCAGTTTGTCGAAAGAAAGCACGCGGAAGAAGAAAGCGCGAGCCTCTTCGACCGCGAACAGCGCGCGCGTCTGGAACTTGAAGCAACCATGGACCGGATGCGCCAGGTCCAGGTGGTGACCGAGATTGCGCTCGCGCATCTTTCGCTCGATAAACTACTCGCAGAGTTAATCGATCGCGTGCGCGAGGCGATGGACGTCGACACGGTTGTGATTCTGCTGATGGAAGACGACAGTCATCTGGTGGCGTGGGCGGCGAAGGGACTGGAACTCGATCTGAAGATTCGCGTGCCGATGGGCGCAGGCTTTGCCGGCCGAATCGCGCAACAAAAAGCGCCGATGGTGATCGATGACATAGATCAGGCCGATCTGTACACCCCGTTCCTGCGTGAGCACGGCGTGAAATCTCTGCTCGGCGTGCCGCTGCTGATCGAAGGAAGAGTGATTGGTGTAATTCATGTCGGCCGCATGGAGCGACGCCCGTTCGCCGAAGACGATAGGCGGCTGTTGGAACTGGTCGCCTTCCGCGTCTCACTGGCAATCGACAACGCGCGCTTGTTTGAAGAAGAACGCGCAGCTCGTCGCGAAGCGGAATCGGCCAGTCGCGCCAAGGATGAATTTCTCACTACTATTTCTCACGAGTTGCGGACGCCGCTGACGCCAATCATCGGTTGGATTCACATGATTCGGAACGACCTTTTGCCGCAAACTGAAACGACACACGGCCTGGAAGTCATCGACAAAAACTCTCAGTCTTTGAAGCGGCTGATCAATGACCTGCTCGACATGTCTGCGATTCTCAGCGGCAAAATGCGCATGGAGGAAGCGCCCGTACGGTTGACCGACGCGGTTCGCGAAGCTGTCGAGGCCGTGCGCACTCTGGCCGCGGGGCGCGAAGTCACCCTGCAACTCGACTCCAAGGCCTGCGACAACGAATCTGTTACCGGCGATCGAACGCGATTGGTTCAGACCTTCGTAAACCTGCTCGACAATGCGATCAAATTCTCGAAGCCGCACGGGGTCGTCAAGGTAACTTGCGAACTAAATGGCGACAACGCAATCGTCCGCGTCGAGGACGCCGGTCAGGGAATCGCGCCGGAGTTCCTACCCTTTGTGTTCGATCGTTTTCGCCAGGAAGATGGATCAAAGACCAGGACCCATGGCGGTCTTGGTTTGGGATTAGCCCTGGTGAAGAGTTTTGTCGAAGCGCACAAAGGAACAATTGAAGCGGAAAGCGGGGGACCGGGCCAGGGCAGCCGCTTCACGATTCGTTTGCCTCTGCAAAAAGATGCCGGCGCGTCGACTGCTGAACAGAGCCCTGCCACTCAGCCCGCAGTGACACGTGGGCCGGCGCATCTGATGATCATCGAAGACGATTCAGACACGTTGGAAATGCTAAGCGCCACGTTGAAGACAAAAGGCTTTCGCGTCACCGCTTTCGATTCGGCGGCTGACACTTTGCGAAACGCACCGCAGGCCGCAGTCGATTTGATCATCTCTGACATAGGAATGCCGGAGCTAGACGGTTTTGAAATGATCAAGCAATTGCGTGCGCTTCCGAATTATGAATCTGTTCCAGCGATTGCGCTGTCCGGCTATGCCTCGCCGAAAGACGTTAAGGCGGCGCTGGCCTCAGGATTCGATGCTCACGTTTCGAAGCCGGTCGATCCTTCAGAGCTGACCTCGATCGTAACCAGGTTGTTGAAGAGAGCGGCGCGGAGTGAACGCGGAACGCCGCTCAAAGCATGAAGTTCAGTCGAACCAACGCTTGTAGACTTTTACGGGCATTCGCACAGTCTTCGATCCGCGCAACGCAAACCACGAAACGCCTTCCTGCAGCATGTCGATTTCCAGAATGTAATCGCCCGGATCTTTCGGCGCGTTGATCGTCAACTGGAATTCTGCTTCCTCTCCCGGTTTCAGATCGCGCATCAAGGGCGCACGTCCGTCATCATTGGCAACGGCCTCACCATTTTGATTCAACCAATGATTTCCCAGATTCACTTGAAACTGATCGCCTGCTCGTTCGCGCGCCAGCCAGGTCGTATTGCTGATATTGCGCACCCTCACGTGAAGAGTTGCCTGCTGCGTTACATGCAATTGAGCTGGATAATCGCTCGTTTGAATCTCAGCGCGCAACGCCTCAAACGGCAGCGGCGAAAGTTTACGCGGCGGTCCGTGCGCGATGTAGACGGTGTAAGGATCTCTGCGCCAAAGAATCTGACAACGTGGGCAGGTGCTTTCGGTCGTGATCGCAACTCCGCCGTCAGGCACGGGAACATCCGGCGGCAACATCACGAACTTGTCTCCGGGAAGATGGCGCAGCGTCGCGTACCAAAGCACCTGAATGTAGCCTGGAATCGGCGACGTATGCGCGATGTAAACCGGACGCGAACCCGACGTGTTCACCGCCAAAGGCAATATCGTCGAAAAGTAGTCAGCGTCGAAGAGAAACATCCGCTGCGCAGTCTCGGCAGTTTTGTGATGAACCCATTGAAAGTAAATCCCCTGCGCGAGGATTAGCACGATCGCGGTAACAGCGAGCGCTCGTCGGGCGCGGGTTTTTCTTTCGCACAACCATGACAGCGCCGGCACTGTCAGAACGATCAAAAAGATCGGAACGGCAGCGAGGCGCAACGTATGGAGATAATCTTTGGTGAATGATGATGGCACGAACGAAACCGCCAGACCGAACACCACGAACCGCCACCACGGATCGACGCGTCTCTGTCTGATGAAAACAAACAGACTCGCCACGGCCAGCACGAATGTCGCCAACAGCAATTGACCCACACCATAGACGGCGGCGATCTGAAAATAATCAGGATCCCCGCGCACGATCATTCCCCACATATTGAGATTGCCGAAGTAGTGCTTGATAAATTCCCAGGCGATCTCGATGTAACTCATTTGCGGCGTAATGTAGGTGATCACATCAAATCGGGCCCGCAGCGCGCCGGGATGTCTGAAGTGAAAAATCAAAATCGGAATTACCGAGATTGCATATAGAACCCACACGCGCAGAATCGAAGGCAGTCGCTTCGGTTTGCGAAAAAACAGCAGGCCCAACGCCAGCATCGGCGCCAGCAGACGCCCAATCGAATACGTGTAAGTAAGCAGCGCCAGCGTCACCGCCAACGTCAGCGCATCAATCCAACTCCAACTGGCTTTGCTTACTAACCGATAAACGCACCACAGAAATAAGGCCAACAGCAGCGGATACAAGGCGACTTCGACCACGACGCGGCTCAACTCAAACAACCAGGGCATCAATAGCGCCATGATCATGACAACGATCGCGACGGCGCGTCGTTTTGTGATTCGGAAGGCGAGGATGCCGATTAGCAGCGCCGCGATCAGACCGGCAGACGCGCTGAACATTCGGGCGACGGAAATGCTCGGGCCGGTGATGCGATACAGCGCCGCCAACAAATAAATGTAGACAGGGTTTTTGTACTCGCCGAACGCGCGAAAGTAGAGTGGCCACGCCACGCCAATCTCATCACGTCCGCTTTGAGAAATCAGGTGCGCGTTGAAACCGACGGACGACTCATCGATAAATGATCCGGCCGGAATTCTGCCGGCGTCGTGAAGATAAATTATAGCCCCGACGACGAACACCAACAGGAACGCGAGAGTAGTTGAGTGACGATGAAAGAAGGCTTGAGAGGACTTTGGCATCTTGAGGGTTAATGTTCGTCCTCTCGAAACAAGTAGACAGATCCACCGAAGATGGCTTCGGGCGTGCGGTGACGATAAGCGTCAAAGAAATTCTGGCGCTCGGTTTCGCTGGCCCAATGCCCGTTAACTCTTAACAGCTCAGGCACGGTCGAACCGTTGAGAAAGCTCGCGCCGATGGCGATGTAGCGCGACTTCTCAATCTCCACATCGTCATAACGCGTCACGGTAATCGGATTGACTCCGTAGTGATGGAGCATGATGAAATCGCCCAGGAAGCTCGAGCGCGCTTTCGTCTCGCCGCGCGCACGCAAGTACGCCGCGACTGCCGCGGTGTCGTCGCCCCACTCGACGTTCGAGTCCGACAAGTACCACCAGTGCGGATGCGCGGAAGCAAGTTGATTGAAGTAACTAATATGATCGGGATAGGCGCGCACCGCTTCGACAATCATCCATGACGTCAGGACGACCGCAGCCAACATTCCGACGCGTAAAACTTTTCTCGATTTGAACAAACGCGCCAGCAACGCGCCACCAAGCATAAATAGAAACGAATACGCGGGCAGATAGTAGCGCACGCCGATGTCGATGCGGCTGCCGAGAACGTAGAACGTGTAGACAAGAAAAGGCACGAGCATCCAAAGCAGACGCGCGTCTCGTTTCCTGATCCATTCGTAAGTGGCCCAGGCGAGCGATGCCAGCGACAGCAGCAGAAACGGCAGCGTAGTTTTGAGCGCGAACGCGACGGGAAAGTAATACCACCAACCCATGCGACCAAACATGCCGAGGAATCCGGCTGGATGGCCTTCCGCGTTGTGACGCACCTGTCTCAGAATTCCGAGAATGAAATCAGCGGGCAAGAGGTGCGAGAGCAAACTGGTCAGCACTGTAACTTTCCCCGCAACGCGCGGAAACGATTCCTGAATCCATTGGGCGTCTGGCGCACCAATCGGCCGGTGCTGAAACAGGTAGCCGGCGTTGATGATCACGATCATAACGACCGCCACAATAACAATGTGCGCTATCGGATCTCTTCTCTTGTTTTTCCTGGTGCGCCAAATAATTACTCCAAAGAAAACTGCCAGAATCGGTCCCGCTAAAAGCATCGAGAACTTTGCCAGCAGCGCGAATCCGGCTGCCAGGCCAATCCAAATCGCATGCTTAAGAGATCGATCATTCGCGTATCGATAAAGACTGATAAAGAAGACCAGATAACCCAGCATCGCCGGCATGTCCGTCTGCACAACGCGCCCATGCGCCAGAACAGTCGGCTCGAGCACAAACAACGCGATCGCCAACACTGCCGCAAACGAACCAAACAGCTCGCGCGCAAAACGAAAGATGACCAGGCCCAGCACAACGCTCAGCAGGATCATCGGAATGCGTGGCCAGAACGAAAGCGCTGCGAAGCTATCCGGATTATTCTCCCAAAAACTTTCCGCGTACGACCACTTTTCCGGAATCGATCCGGGCTCGCCGTGAATCTGTTCGGGCTTGATCTCGTTTGGCTGAATGAAGAGCAGCGGAATGCCCGCGGCGAATTTTGCGAGCGGCGGATGTTCGTTCACAAGTTGGAAGTTCCCGGTGGCCAGATGATAGTATGCCGACGGAATCATCACGACCTCGTCCACGGTAATGCTCTTGCGCGAAATTACGGCGAACATCTGGAGTGCCATCGCTGCGAGCAACGCGGCGCAGAGCAACTCAGCAACGTGCGCCGTGGCCCAGGCGCGTAACTTAGCGAATGCCCGCGTCGCGTCTATCGCGACGATTGCATCATCTGCTACTGCTGTCTGATTCAATGGCTGGTCCATCCAATTCCCGTTTCAAGATCAAAGCTGATTACGTCGCCGGTCTGGTCGTGGCGCTCGCGCCGCTCGTCTATTTCTTTCCGGCCTTGCGCGAAGGAAGAATACTTTCTCCCGACGACGGCGTAATTTTCAATGTGCCGTTGCGTGTCGCGGCGGCAAACATCATTCGATCGGGTTATCTGCCGCTTTGGGATCCTTATATTTTCTGCGGCATTCCGCTGCACGGCGCAGCACAAGCTGGACTGCTCTTCCCGCTCAACTGGTTCTACCTACTCGCCTCCCCGCCCATCGCGACGAATCTGATGATGCTGTCGACGTACGCAGTCGCTGGTATCGGCGCGTACGTTTATGCGCGACGCGCGGGCGCGGACATTGCCGGCGCAATCGCGACCAGTTTGATTTGGCAATCGAGCGCGTTCATGGTCGAGCAGATTGGCCACACGAACATTCTGCATACAGCAGCCGAGATGCCGTGGACGCTTTGGGCCGTCGATGGTTACCTTCGAAACGGAGCGCGACGGCGCGGCCTCCTGTTAGTCGGGCTGATTGCATTACAAGTTTTCGCGGGTCATCAACAAACTCTAACTTACTCGCTGTTACTCACCGGCGCGTACGCCTTCGTGATGTCGCGCTCGCTGCAAAAAACGCGGGCCACATATTTCGCATTCACAGCTTTCATTGTTTCAGGATTAGCGCTGGCGGCGGTGCAAATCTTACCGACGTTCGAGTTGCTGCGCAACAGTCTTCGGGCGACGGCCACTTACGAGTTCTTCGGATCGTTTTCGCTGCCGCCCCAATTTCTGCAGACGTTTTTCGCGCCTTACGTCCTGGGGGGAGGCAACGGTCTGATCTTTCGCGCGCCGTACATCGACCGGCCATTCTTTGGCGAGTACGCCGCATACGCCGGCGTTCTTACTCTGATGCTCGCGGCCTTCGTTGTCATTTCAAAGCGCGACACGCGCACAAAGTTTTGGGCTGCGGTATTTGTCGTCACCCTGTTTCTGGCCCTCGGCCACTTCATGCCGTTCGGTCTTTACAGGATCTTCTATCAAGTGCCTTTGCTGAACTTATTTCGCAGCCCGGCCCGTCACATGATGGAAGTTCAATTCGCGCTGGCTGTGTTGGCAGGCCGGGGAATCACGGTAATTCGATCTGGTGAGCGCAGCAAATGGCTTACTGCCGCGCTGATCGGGATCGTGGTCTTTGTGATCACATGCTTGACGGTGACATGGTTTCGGCCGGCGGCTTTTCATCTTAGCCGCGAGGTTCCCATCAACGTCCTGCGCGCTCCCGAATTGTTTCTGCCCATCTTTATCTCTCTGCTGAGCGCGATCGCTCTGACAATGTTCGCGCGCTCAAAGAATCGTCGCACTCTGATCTTCTTGTTCGCAGTTCTGATTTTTGATTTGTTCATGTACGGCAACGGCAGCGCGTGGCGGACACACAGTCCCGAGCGCGATTCCGAGCTTTGGCACGAGCCCGAGGCGGTCAAGTTTCTGCGCGACCGTCAGTCCCAAGATGCTAATGCGCCCTTTAGGATTCTCACTCAGGATCGAGTGTTCGATCCCAATCTTCCGATTTCAACCGTGGCGCCTGAAGGGTTCGATTTCTCTCTGCAGCCCGACATCTACATGATGCACGGGATCGAGAACGCCGGCGGTTATGACGGCTTCGGCCTGTCGCGCTACAGCCGCTTGGCCGGCGATATGAAAGTATGGGGCGAGCTGACTGAGCCCGAAAGAACGCTGCGCGGCGACAGTCGCGAACTGGATCTGCTGAACGTGCGTTACTTGCTGGCGCGACCGTCGATTGCCGTGTCAGCTCCGAAGAATTTTCCTGCGGCGCCCGCGCGCTACGGCAATCAACAGTTTGCGGAAACGGATTTAGGTTTGTCTCCGATCGCATCGGGCCAGCGGCTGTCCTTCAATGTACCGCCGACAGAAGTCGATCGCATCGCTCTGTTAACCAGTCTTAACTGGTCCGATGTTGTTCCTGACCACGCCACGGTGGCAACCATTACTCTGCGCAGCCAGGATGGAAAGACATTTGATTTTGAGATACGTGCCGGTGATCACTCTGCTGAATGGTCATACGATCGCCCGGACATTCGCGCGCGGATCAAGCACAAGCGCGCTCCCGTCGCGACGAGTTACCCAGTCGATGACCCGAACGGAAAATTCGAGGGACATACTTACGTCAGTTCGTTCACGTTACCGGCGAAGACGAAGATCGCGTCTGGCTCAATCACGATCGCGGCACTGAAAGATGCTCCGCAATTGAGCTTGACCATCGCACGTATCTCGCTCGCGAACGGCGAACAGGCGTTTCCGCTGCGCAGCGAATGGTTGACGAAGGATTCTTCGCAAGTGATCCCGGTATCAGCGGTACCGATTTCAAATGATCAGCGCTGGAAGAAAGTGGGCGATCTAAAAGATGTGTCCGTCTTTGAAAATACGCGCATGCTGCCGCGGGTTTGGCTCGTGAACGAGGCGCGCACGATGCCGGAAGCTGAAATGCTGCAAGTGATTCGCACTGGAAAATTCACTGACGGCAAGGTTTGGGATCCGCGACAAGTCGCGCTGGTCGAAGGGAAGATCGACTTCACCTCAAGCGCGCGCGGCGCGAACGCAAACGCCACTTTGATTGCCCACGAACCAAATCGCGTGGTGGTAGGAACGAAATCAACGGAGGCGGCGATCCTGGTTTTGAGCGAGAATCATTATCCGGGCTGGCGTGCTTATGTTGATGGAAACCTGGTGGAAACTCTCAGAATTGATTACAACCTCCGCGGTGTCACTCTACCCGCCGGCGAACACAGGATCGAGCTTATTTATCGCCCGAAGTCCGTGGTAATTGGTTTGGTATTTTCTCTGCTCACCTTAATTGGGCTCGGCGTGTGGTGGAACGGGTTTCTCCCTCGGAAATTAACACGCAGTCCTTAATTATTCCCTGCCCAAAAGAACAAAACCGGCGCTAATTTCGTAACAAATCTTTCGCGGCAAACACCTGCTTGCCTGGCAACCGAAGCGCCACGTACAATCTCAAATTGCATTCGTGGCGACTGAGACGAAAAGAGACGTGAGTATCAAAAAAGATGGCTAGTGTAGATAAAATATTAACCAAGGTTTTCGGCAGCAGTAACGAGCGCTTTCTGAAATCGATCCGTCCGATCATCGAGCAAATTAATTCGTTCGAACCCGAGATTCAGAAGCTTACCGACGATCAGTTGCGCGAGAAGACCGCGCTCTTCAAGGCGCAGATTCAGGATGCAGTCAAGGACGCGCGTGACAAAGACGATCGCAAGTATCGCGAGCAGCAAGTGCTGAATGACATCCTGCCTGAAGCGTTCGCGGTGGTGCGCGAGGCCAGCGTGCGCACGACGGGGATGCGCCACTTCGACGTGCAGATGATCGGCGGCCTGGTGTTGCATCAGGGGAAGATCGCAGAGATGCGAACGGGCGAAGGGAAGACCCTCGTGGCAACGCTGCCAGCGTACTTAAACGCAATGACTGGGCGCGGTGTACACATCATCACCGTAAACGATTACCTGGCCTCGCGCGACGCCGAATGGATGGGACAGATTCATCGCTTCCTTGGTTTGACCGTCGGTTGCATCCAGAACGACATGGACGACTTCGAGCGTCAGACCGCTTACAACGCCGACATCACCTACGGCACCAACAACGAATTTGGCTTCGATTACCTGCGCGACAACATGAAGTTCGATCTCGCGACGTGCGTGCAGCATGGCCATTACCACGCGATCGTTGACGAAGTCGATTCGATCCTGATTGACGAGGCGCGCACGCCGCTGATCATCTCTGGCCCTTCTGAGGAATCAACCGACAAGTATTACCAGGCGAACGCAATCATTCCGCAGCTCGTGCGCGGTGAAGAGCTGGAAGAAAACAAAAAAACCGGCGACTATGTCGTCGATGAAAAGAACCATTCGGCGGTGCTGACCGAAGACGGTGTCGACAAAGCTGAGCGTCTGTTGGGCGTCGGTAATCTTTATGATCCCGGCAACATGGAACTGCTGCATTGCGTCGAGCAGGCGTTGAAGGCGCACACCCTTTACCGGCTCGATCATCAATACGTCGTACAGGACGGCGAAGTGATCATCGTCGACGACTTCACCGGACGTTTGATGAAAGGCCGCCGCTGGTCCGATGGTTTGCACCAGGCCGTCGAAGCGAAGGAAGGCGTCAAGATCGAGCGCGAGAACCAGACGCTCGCAACCATTACTCTGCAAAATTATTTTCGTCTTTACGAAAAACTTTCGGGCATGACGGGTACGGCCGAAACCGAAGCGGCTGAGTTCCATTCGACGTACAAGCTCGACGTGATCGTGATTCCGACGCACATGCCGATGGTTCGCAAGGACAATCCTGACGTGATCTATCGCACGCTGCCTGAAAAGTGGAACGCGGTCGTCGATGAAATCAAAGAGCTGCACGAGAAAGGCCAACCGGTCCTGGTCGGCACAGTCTCGGTTGAAAACTCTGAGTTGATTGCCCGCAAACTGCAGCGCATCGGTGTTCCGCACAACGTGCTCAACGCAAAGTATCACGAACGCGAAGCGGAAATCGTGGCGCAAGCCGGACGCAAAGGCATGGTGACGATCGCCACGAACATGGCTGGCCGCGGCACGGATATCCTGCTCGGTGGAAATCCGGATTTCATGACGCGCGAGTTTCTGAAGGAACAGGAAATCGATCCCGACGAAGCGAATGAATCGCAGTGGCAAGAGGAATTCTTGAAGGCCAAGCGGATCGTCGAAGCCGAGCACAAGGAAGTTGTCTCGCTCGGCGGGCTCCACATTCTCGGCACCGAACGTCACGAATCGCGCCGCATCGACAATCAGCTTCGCGGACGCGCAGGCCGCCAGGGCGATCCTGGATCGTCGCGCTTCTTCCTTTCGCTGGAAGATGATCTGATGCGCATCTTTGCCGGCGACAAAGTGAAAGCGCTGATGCAGCGACTCGGGATGGAAGAAGGCACCGCAATCGAATCCAAAATGGTTTCCAAGCGGATCGCCGCCGCGCAGAAGTCGGTCGAGGGCCGCAACTTTGAAACGCGCAAGCACCTGCTGGAATACGACGACGTAATGAACAAGCAGCGCGAGACGATTTACGGTCTGCGCCGCCAGTTGATGGAAGAACCCGACCAGCGCGACTACCTGATGGGCGATCCGCCCAAGGCCGGTGTCGCTTACGATCTGCTTTCAGATCTGACACGGCAATATTTGAATCCTGATGTGTCGGCGGACGATTGGGACATCGAGAACTACAAGATTCAGATCAAAACGATCTACGACTTCGATGCCGAGTCAGAACAGATCGACTTTCAGCATCTCACTTCTGAAGAAATCACCGATGCGATTTGGGATAAGGTGAAAGCGAAATACGCCGACAAAGAAAAGCAAATCGGCGAAGAAGCGATGCGTACCTACGAGCGCATCATCATGCTTAACATCATCGATGCGCAGTGGAAGGACCACCTGCTCGCTCTCGATCACTTGAAGCAGGGCATCGGTTTGGTGGGATACGGTCAGAAGGATCCGCTGGTCGAATACAAGAAAGAAAGTTTCGATCTGTTTCAGGCGATGCTGGATCGGATCGACACGACGACAATTCGATCGCTCTTTAACTTGCAGGTTGTCGCTGAGGAATCACCTGACGAGATTCGCCGCCGCCGGCTGGCCGCTCGGCGTCGTGGTTCAATGCAATTCACCGGACCTAATCAGGGCGCAGCCGCCGCCGGAGAAGAAGCCGGCAAGACCAAAACCGTCACCCGCAACCAACCAAAGGTCGGTCGCAACGATCCGTGTCCATGTGGTTCAGGAAAGAAATACAAGAAGTGCCATGGCCTGGTCTAACTCAAGACTTCGAATGTCTCCCATGATGTCGCATCACACAGCTCACGTTTTTTCGGGCCAGGTAATTTGCCTGGCTATTACGACTCTATTTCTTTGTTGCGGCGATGCCGGGGGGCAAACTTCGGTTGACTCCAAAGCTCTTGCCGATCGCGAACGAGGCATCCAGCTTTTTCACCAGGAGGATTTTCAGCGCGCGGTCGAAGCGCTTGAGAAGGCCGTCAAGTCCAACAAGCAAGACTATGACTCGTGGTATTTCCTGGGCCTGTCCCAACTACGCACCAAAGATCTGAAAGATTCGACCAGGAGTTTTGAAACTGCTTTAAAGCTCAAGCCGAACTCTGCGGGCGCTCAGGTAGGGCTGGCGTACAGCCTCTTGCTTAGAAACAAATTGAGTGACGCGCTGCGCGAGGCAAACGTCGCGCTGACTTTGGATTCTGCGAACGCTGAAGCTCACTATATCGCCGGAGTCGTTCAACTTCGTACCGGTCGTGAAACCGACGCGCTCGCCCAAGCTGAAACTGCTGCGAAAATCAATCCCGAGTATGCGGTGGCTTACCTGCTCAAGAGCGAGGCATTGGCTAAGTTGGCTTCGAGTACGGTAATCGACGACGATCGCGAGGGAACAAAAGACCAGCGCACGCAGCGGTACCGGGAAGCCGAAGCGGCGCTGAGCGAGTATCTGCGCCGGGCGCCGGATGGACCATTCAAGGAAACCTGGAAGGAACAACTGGAAACTCTGCGCTTGATGACTAACAACTTTCCGGAAGGCGATCCACGCCGAATTACCGCCTCAAAAGATGTAACTACAAAGGTGCGCGTGCTGGCGAAACCGGAACCAGCCTATACCGAATTGGCGCGGCAGCATGGGGTTAGCGGCACGATTGTTTTGCGCTGTGTCTTTATGGCCGATGGCACGGTCAAACACTTATTCGTCGTCAGCGGCTTGCCGGACGGATTAACGGAACAAGCAATCGAGGCGGCTCGTCGTATCAAATTCATTCCGGCGACCAAGGATGGCAAGCCGGTTTCGATGTGGATGGAACTTCAATATAACTTCAACACGTATTGAACGGCTTTCTTTGACAGAGTCGGATTCTCAACTTGCACGCTTGCGCGCCAGTTCGAAAAAGAGGTCCATCCCCTTCTTCATCTCGTCGTCCAGAGTGAATGCGATGTTGTTTGTGAGGTACTCACGAATTTCTTCGCGAGTTAATCCAAGCTGAGTTTCATAGCTCGCCGCGATGTCGTCCAGGTGCGCGAGTCCCTCGTCGCGGGCTGCGGCAAAATCGATCGAGCCCACGGCTGAGGCACTTTCCCTGCGCGCCATCCACATCGCAAAGACAAATCCGAAACCAGTATAGTCATGCCACAGCGTCGCCAGATCAAAAACGAGAAATCGATCACGCGGAATTCTCATCGCGGGATCGCCGATGATGAGCGCGGCGTCAGCTTTCGTCAGCATCGATTTCAAATCAGGCGGCGAAGTATCCCACTGCGGTTCGACCTTCAGGAACTCGCGGAAAATAATTTTCACCAGCGCAACCGACGTACGCGATGAGTTGTCCAGCGCAACGCGCTCGACTTTTTTCAGGTTGTTGCGGCGCGTGACCAGCACTACACTGCGCACGGCTGAGCGCGAGCCGACGCAGACGCCGGGAACCATTTCGATATTCGGAATTCGCTGAGACTCAATGACCGGGACCAGCGCGGCATCGACTTCACCCGTCGCCAGCATCTCGGCGCAACGAGCCGGTGCTGTGTCCGTGAATAACTGAACGGAGTCACGTTGCGAGCCTTTGATAAAACTCCAAATTAGCGGCGCAGTGTTGAGATAACTGGAAGCCGCAATGCGTGGCAAATCATTGTCAAGTTCTTTGTTCATTAGGTCACAATTCAAATTGACAAGCGTTAGAGTACCGACTTTAGTCGGGCTTTTGTAGCGGCAAAGAGGCCAACTAAAGTTGGTACTCTGTACGCCGCTTTGCCGACTATCGCTTTCCGTCTATATTTGTCGCGGCAATCGCGCCAGACAGAGGACATGCCAATTTACGACATAACAAATTCCATTCGCTCGCAGATGCCGGTTTACGAAGGCGATCCCAGCGTTGAGATTGCGGCGTGGTCATCAATGTCGAAGGGCGATTCCGCAAACGTTTCGTTTCTGCATCTGGGCGCCCATACCGGAACGCACGTCGACGCGCCCGCGCATTTCATCAAAGATGCCGCGAAGATCGATTCGCTTCCTCTCGACATCTTGATTGGGCCAGCTCGCGTGGTTCGCGTGCCCGACGAGGCAACCGAAATCGATCGCGACTTTCTGGCGGCCCGCGATCTTGATCGAGTCGAACGAATCTTATTTCACACGCGCAATTCGGGCTTTTGGAATGAAGCCTTTCGCAAAGACTTCACACACTTGCTGCCGGAAGCGGCAGAGTATCTGATCGACAAAGGAATCAAACTCGTTGGCATAGATTATCTTTCGATCGAGAAGTTTCACTCAGGTCATCACCGCACCCACATCGCGCTACTATCCAGTGGCGTCATAATTTTGGAGGGCTTGAATCTCAGTGAAGTGCCTGCTGGCGATTACGAACTAATCTGTTTGCCACTAAAACTTTCCGAAGGCGCCGGCGATGGTGCGCCCGCTCGCGCGGTGCTGCGAACGATGTAGCGCAAGACGCTATCTTGCGCTCACTGAGAAATGCCTGACCCGCAAAAACAAAAGAAACCCGATCGTCAGTATCGCGAACGCGTATACAAAATCGTTCGCCGCATTCCGATCGGCCGCGTAATGACTTACGGACAGATAGCTTACATGCTTGGAGAAGGTTACACGCCGCGGACAGTCGGCTTTGTCATGCACGGCGCCGACGAAACCAACACACCATGGCATCGCGTGATCAATTCGCAAGGCAAGTGCTCGACGGGACGTATCGTGTTGCCGGCTGACAAGCAGCAACGAATGTTGGAACGTGAAAGTGTGAAATTTGATAAGACCGGCCGCTGCGATCTCGAAACGTTTCTTTGGAATCCTCGTAATATCAAGAGAGAGAAAGCCGCGAAGGCTCGCGGCACTTTGTATCGACGATCAAGGAAACGCACAGCAAAGGAAAAGCGATGAATATCGATCCCAAGCCGCAGAACGCGCCCTATGAAGTTAGCCCGCGTCGCTATTCAGTCTCGCATCAAATGGCGACGACGGCGTTCGAGCTGCCAAACTTTCGCGTATTGCAAAACCTCGGCGTGGTCCGCGGCATCGTGGTGCGATCGCGAAACGTCTTTGCAACGCTTGGCGCTACTTTTCAACAAGTCGTGGGCGGTAACATCACGATCTGGACGAGGATGTGCGAAGAGACTCGCCGCGACGCTTTCGAAATCATGATTCAGCATGCTTCCGAGATCGGAGCCAACGCGATTATCGGTATGCGTTACGACACGACGGAGATTTCCACCGGCGTCACCGAAGTTCTGGCTTACGGCACGGCAGTCATCGTCGAACCCACCGATTCAGGTTACCGCGAATGAGTCAGGAAGATTTGGATCCGCGCAAGCTCGAACGCGCGCGCGACGCGTTTCGCTCGGTCGAGTACGCAAAGTTTCTCGGCTTGGAAATGGGAGAAGTTGGCGACGGTACGGCCAGCGTTCACCTCGACGCTCGCGCTGAGTTGTTGCAGTACCACAGCGTCGTTCATGGCGGCGCAATCGCTTCACTGATTGACACCGCGTCGGCCTTTGCCGTGCTGACGCGAATCGATCTCGATGAGCGAGTTACCACAACCGATCTCACTATTCACTACCTTCGGCCAATCAGTTCAGGACGCATGACGGCTACAGCGAGAATCATTCGCGGAGGCCGGCGGCTCGTCGTCCTCTCGGTCGATGTCACGAACGACCGTAACGCGTTGGTGGCGACGGCCGTGACGACTTACCTAAGACTCCAATAAATCGCGCAAAAACCTCAACAAATCCGGCAAAGATAGGCATAGACAACAACGCCGGCAAAATGCCAAAATGGTTTTGGCTCACTTGTCCCCGATGAGTCGCCATCCTCAACACTCACCGACAGCACAAAATGCATTCTCTTTACGATCTACTTTTGACTCAGCACGGCCGTCAGCTCGTGCCGGTTCGCTGTGCTTATTCGACCGTCACGCACCTTCATCGATATTTCGAAGAGGTTGTGCTCGAAAATAATTTGAGCGCGCTGGTGATCGAGTCGCTGCCGTTTTCGTCCAAGCGCAGCGCAAGAGAGAAAGCGCGTATTCGCGAACTCGCACGCGGCGATCGGCGGGCGTTCTTCTTTGTGCATCAAGCGGACGCGATGACTGATCTCGCCAGCAGTCTCGGATCAGCAGGACCGATACTTCTGCCGCAGACCGCCGACACCCACGTCAACGAACATTTCATCGTGATTGCCGATGCGCGGTTCTCTGCGCTGTTGGCAACCGTCCGCGGCCGAACTGATGCGCGCGTCGGCGCGGATGAAGTTATCTGGACGTTCGAGCCCGATATTGTTTATTCCGCGCTTGAATATTTGATGGCGCGCGTGGGCGCCGAGCATCCTTATCAGGCGTCGGTATTTGGAAACGCGGTGCGCACGTCGATGCCGAAAGCAACTTCGCTGCAACTTACGATTAGTGTCACCACCAAGGTTGCGCATCTGCTTCAGGAACAAGCTGGACGCGAGATCGCCGTCAATCGAATTGCTACCGCCATTCGTGAATCGTTGGAGTTGGGCGTGATTCTGCAAAAGACAGTGGATGAAGTAGGCGTGGCGTTGAACGTGGCCAATTGCGCTTTGCGCGTGGAAGGATCTTCGAGCGAACAAGCTCTGACTTATTTCTATTTCGATGACGAGGCCGAGAAGACAGCTGATAAACTGACTCAAGATCTCGATCAGCACTGTCTACGTCTGGCGGAACGTCAGGATGTGATTGCTCACGATGGTGATGATGAAGTTGAATCGCAAACGCAGCAATTAGCTTTCGCAGTTGTGCCGCTGGTATTTCACGAACGCTTGATGGGAGCGTTACAGGTGACGGCGGCGGATCCAGCGCGGGTGTGGCATGAAAACGAACTTCTTTTGCTCCGTACGGTGGCCAATCAAGTTGCGGTCGCGGTGAACCACGCCGCGTTGTTTGCTCAGATTCAGCAACAGGCTCTGACCGATGCCTTAACGGGTTGCTACAACCGTCGCTCGTTCGAAATGCAACTCGACAAAGACATTCAAATGGCGAAGCGTCTGAATCAGCCGTTGTCGCTGATCATGCTCGACCTCGATCGCTTCAAACACCTGAACGATAGTGCCGGCCACGACGCCGGTGATGAGGCGCTGCGCCTCCTGGCAAATTGTTTTCGGCAGGAACTGCGTGGCGTCGATTCAGCGGCACGATTCGGCGGTGATGAATTCGCGCTCATTCTGCCACAGGCTTACGCGGACGGGGCCATGATCGTTGCCGAGCGTCTGCGGAAGCGAATCGAAAAGATTCAGATCCCGGGATTTGGAAATCTGACCACATCAATCGGGATCGCGACCTTTCCGCTTCACGCCGGTTCGCGCATCGAATTGTTCCGCGCTGCCGACGATGCGCTATACGCGGCGAAACGCGCCGGACGCAATCGAGTTATGCTCTCACAGAACACCACGGACGCGCCGTCACCGATGGCTCTTAGCGCTGACGACACGCGCACACCCGATCTGAGCGGCGAGCATGTGATGTAGTTCCAGCCTCGCTTTGCCACTCAAATCATTCTCACTTAAACTCAAAATTCAGAGTCCACAATTCTCCGAGCTTCCTCGAACGATCTTCATTCGAGGTAAGTTGGATTGAATCTCTGTTTGAGTTCATGGGTGATCTGCGAAAACTTCTTCGCTATTTTCGGCCGTACAAGGTCTCATTGATTGTAGGCATCGCCTGCATTTTCGTGGGCGTTATCTTCAACGTCAGCATTCCGCTCATCGTCGGGAAGGCGATCGATGCGAAGTGGGCCGATGTAACCTGGACCAAGCTGACGATCGCGGCGCTGAAGGTGCTAGGCGCCAGCGTCTTGAGCGGAGTGTTTCTGTTTCTGCAACGCCGCATTCTAATCGGCATGTCGCGCCACGTCGAATACGATCTGCGCAACGATTTCTATGCAGCACTCGTCGATCAACCACTTTCATTTTTCCAGGAACATCGGACCGGCGATCTAATGTCGCGCGCGACTAACGATCTCGCCGCCGTGCGTCAACTCGCGGGGCCGCTGATCATGTATTCGCTGCAGACTGTGTTCGCGGTCGCCATCATTCTCCCGATTATGTTTGTCATCAGTTGGAAGCTCACGCTATTGCTGTTCGTGACGATGCCGCTGGTGTCGCTAACAGTCAAGATCTTTGGGCAGCAGGTTCACGTTCGCTTCGAGAAGATTCAGGATTTCTTTTCGCAGATTACCGCGCGCGCGCAGGAAAATTTCACCGGCGTGCGCGTGGTGCGCGCTTATGCCCAGGAAAATGCCGAGATCGAAGCTTTTAACCAATTGAACTACGAATATGCGCAGAAGAACCTCGGACTCGTACGCATCGATGCGCTGATGCGACCGCTGATGACGTTTCTGATCGGCTTTGGATTTGTGCTGATCATTTGGGCCGGCGTGCCAATGGCTGTGCGCGGCGAACTCACCGTAGGCCAGTTTTTTGAATTGAACATGTATTTGTTTCGTCTGATCTGGCCGCTGATCGCGATTGGTTACGTGGTGAATCTCTATCAACGGGGCCTGGCGAGTTGGAAGCGAATGCAAGCGATCTCGACGATCAAGCCGCTGATTGCTGATGCGCCTCATGCGATGCCACAGCCGCCCATCCAGGGAAAGATCGAGTTCCGCGATTTCACTTTTCGTTATCACGCCGAGTCGGAACCCGTACTGCGCGACGTTAACTTGACGATCGAAGCGGGCCAAACCGTTGCGTTCGTCGGCCGCACGGGCAGCGGCAAATCAACTTTGGTGAATTTCATTCCGCGAGTGATCGAAGCGCGCGCCGGCGCTCTGCTCATCGATGATGTTCCGGCGGACAATTATCCGTTGGCGCAACTGCGCGGCGCGATCGGCTATGTCCCGCAGGAAACTTTTCTATTCAGCAATTCGCTCGCGAAAAACATCGCGTTTGGTGTTGATCAGACAGAGCGCGAAAAGATCGAGTGGGCCGCCGAAATCGCCGGTTTGACCGATGACGTCCGCGATTTTCCCGACGGCTTTGACACGCTGGTGGGCGAACGCGGCATCACGCTTTCCGGCGGACAGAAACAGCGGACCGCGATCGCCCGCGCAGTCTTGCGCGAGCCGAGAATCCTGATTCTCGATGACGCGCTATCGTCGGTCGATACGTACACGGAAGAAAAGATTTTGTCGAAGCTACGCGGCGTGATGCGCCAGCGCACCAGTATCATCGTATCGCATCGCGTCTCAACCGTGCGACACGCCGATCTGATTTGCGTCCTCGATGACGCGCGCATCATCGAACGCGGCACGCACGATGAATTGCTCGCGCTTGGCGGCGAATATGCTGAACTTTATGAACGGCAGTTGTTGGAAGAGGAGTTGGCAGCGACCTAGCGCGTTGCCGATTTTTGATTGCCAATTGCCGATTGCGGTTAGCCTTAGAAGATGCGAGTTTGAAGATGACTAAATCGGCAATCGCAAATCAAAAATAATCTAATGTCTACTCCAGTCAAACAATTTCATGAAGAAGAAGCCATCGGCAAGACGTACGACTTTCAAGTCGCCCGCCGCTTGCTAGGCTATCTCAAACCGTACGTCAGGCTGCTGATTCCGGCGCTGATTCTGACGCTACTGCTGAATTTATTTGGAATTCTTCAGCCGCTCTTCACGCGTTTCGCGATCGACTGGTACATCCTGCCGAAAAGAACCGAAGGAATCGGTCTGTTTGCGCTCGCGTTTGTTGCGAGTCAGTTCCTGCGACTGATTTTTTCGTATTTCCAGGTCGTATCGCTGAATACGGTCGGCCAATACGCAATGTACGATCTGCGCCGAGAGATTTACGCCAAGCTCCAGCACCAGGAAATTTCTTATTACGATCGAAATCCGGTCGGCCGCATCATCACGCGTTTGACGGCCGACGTCGATGCATTGAACGAGTTGCTGACCTCCGGCGTGACCGATCTGCTCGGCGACCTCGTCATGATCGTCGCGATCATCGGCGTGATGGCTTACATGGATTGGCGTTTGACCCTGGTGACTTTGTTGACGGTGCCGATGCTGGTAGCGGCGACAACCTGGTTTCGCAAAGGCGCCCGGCGCGGTTATGACCTGGTGCGCACGCGGATCGCGCGTATCTACGCATTTCTGCAAGAGCATTTCTCCGGCGCGCAGACAGTGCAGATTTTCAACGCCGAACTGAAATCGATTCGCCGCTTTGCGAAAATCAACGACGAACATCGCCAGGCAAACATCGACACGATTTTCTATTACGCCGTGTTCTTTCCGCTCGTAGATTTCATTGGCGCGGTCGGCATCGCGCTGGTGATTTGGTTCGGCGGCTATCGCGTAATGCAACACGCGCTGACGCTGGGCGGCTTGGTCGCGTTCATTCAATACTCCGGCTTTTTGTTCCAGCCGATTCGCGACATTTCGGACAAATACAACGTGCTGCAGGGCGCGGTAGTCGCTTCGCATCGGATCTTTCAAACGCTCGATCAGCCGATTCTGATCACGACGCCGGCAAATCCTAGGAAGCAAGGTCGCGCGGAAGGCCGCATCGAATTCGAGAATGTTTGGTTCGCTTACAAAGATGAAGATTGGGTTTTGAAAGACGTTTCGTTCAGCGTTTCGCCCGGCGAATCCGTCGCCCTCGTTGGTCACACGGGTTCGGGCAAAACGACGATTACGAATCTCTTGATGCGATTTTACGACGTGCAGCGCGGGCGCGTGCTGCTCGACGGTGTCGATGTGAAAGATTGGGATTTGCAGTCGCTGCGCGAAAATTTCGCGGTGGTGCTTCAGGATATTTTTCTCTTCACCGGCACCGTTGAAAGCAACATTCGTCTGGGCCGCGAGGATATTTCCGACGAGCGCGTGCGTTGGGCCGCGACGGAAGTCCGCGCCGACGATTTTATTCGTCGTCTGCCCCACGAATATAAATCGGAAGTGCGCGAGCGCGGCGCCGGCTTGTCCGTCGGACAGAAGCAACTGATTTCGTTCGCGCGTTCGCTGGCCTTCGATCCCGCCTTGTTAATTCTGGATGAGGCGACGAGTTCGATCGATACGGAAACTGAACAGTTGATCCAGGAAGCGATCGCGCGCGTCATGCGCAATCGCACCTCTGTCATAGTCGCGCATCGACTGTCGACTATTCAGCGCGCGGACAACATCATCGTGTTGCATCATGGCGAGATTCGCGAGCAAGGCTCGCATCAGGATCTGCTCGCGTTGCAGGGTTTGTATTGGAAGCTCTACAAGTTGCAGTATTCGGATCCGAGCTGGCTCGCCGAAGCCAAGGAAGAAGAGCAGGAGCAGATCACTTATCGACCGCGCGGGCCCAGCTTTTCGTTCGGCGAAGGTATGGGGTAATCCATGACCGACGAAAGACAAGTTATCGACGCCAAAGGCACTGGGTCCGATCTGGCTGTCGGCGATCTGCAAAACGCCGAGTGGAGCAAGGCCCACGGCGTGCAAATCGATCACTATTGGTCAGGCGAACGCGCACCGCAAAGCCGTCATGCCGAAGCGCGCATACTTTGGTCAAAGAAGGCGCTGCACATTCGATACGTTTGTCATCAGGCCGAGCCTCTAATCATCAATGCTAAGCCGCAGACGGAAAAGAAAACCATGGGGCTGTGGGACCGCGACGTGTGTGAAATTTTCATCGCGCCCGATCCGAACGTCGTCGAAAGATATTTTGAATTTGAGGCCGCGCCGACCGGCGAATGGTTGGACGTCGCGATTCACTGGACGCCGGAGAAGCGTGAATCAGATTGGAAATTCAACTCGCAAATGACGACGGCGGCCCACGTCGAAAAGGATCGCGTCACGATTGCGATGCGCATACCCTGGAACCATTGGATCCATGAACCGCAAAAGGGTGAGCGTTGGCGAGTAAATCTTTTTCGTTGCGTGGGAAAAGATCCGGATCGCGGCTATCTGGCGTGGCAGCCGACGCGAACACCGGAACCCGGTTTTCACGTACCAAAGGTTTTCGGCTGGCTCAACTTCGCGTAACTACCTCGCCAAACCGATTTGTAAGCCTTCACTGAGAAAACTCAAATAGCGCTGACGATCCACCTCGTCAATTCTCACGATGCGCGCGCCAATGAGATAGTTACAACCCAACTCAGCAGTATCCAAGTGTTCATAACGGTTAGGCACGACAATCATCGTGATTGGGTCCCCGCCTAACTCAAGTCGCAGATCCAGTTCGCGCCCTTCGGCGGCCAGATGATGGCCATGCAGATGAACTTGCGGCATCAGCAACGCCAGGCCGCTCGCGCTTATGTCTCGCGTGTGGCCTTTCAGCGATTGCGACCACCGACTTGATCCGTTCCCGTTAGTCGAGCGATGAAGCCCGATCGTGAAAACCAGGCGCACGCGTAGTCGCGGCGATTGCCGCCGGTTCTTGAAATAGACACGCACCCTGGAAGCTACAGAACGAACCAATTCAGGCATGGCTGACCTCTTTCTCGTGTGAGTGAGGGAATCGATTAGGAAAAGGCTGGCAAGAAGGACAGGGCAGGTCCGGCTAGTATCTTATCTGCTGGAGAGCAGGGCGGCAATCACTATTTTCCACTATTTTGGTTGAAGCGGTTTCCCGCCATTATCCGCGCTTTTGATTGCTCCCGTCTGGTCCATCCAATACGAAAGTTTTCCCGTATGTCCATGGCGCGTCGGCTCGGCGGTCGCGATGAAAGTCTTTCCACCTGGCGGCACGACGACGTGAAAAGTGTAACCCGACGCTTTTGGGTCGACTGTGTCCGGAGAAATGAGGCTGGTGTTAATTAGATCCTTCAACTCACCAAAGGCGCCGTTATGCGTCTGCGCGTACAGTGCCTCAACGGCAATGAGCCGTTTCAGTAAATCTTCCGTGCTGCCTTGATTAAGATCGATGAGGGCATCCAGAAAATATCGCGCACCCGCCTTCTTAACATTCGCTTGTTCTGCTTCTGTTCCGATAATCCAGGCGCCGTTGACCAGAATTAAGTCGGCCGGTTTTGAAGTTATCTGCGGCGTCGCATCAGCCACCGGAATCTGTACAAACACCTGCGCGGTGTTGCCGGAAATCTTCTCGGTGTCGATTTGAATCTGAGCTGGGACTTCAGCAGCTTGACCTTCAAAGATCGGCCTCAGGTCTTCCATCTCTTCGGCTGTCAGATTCTCGACCGCAGGTTTGTAGACGGTCATCGACCAGGCTTCTTTGAAGCGCCGCTCATGCATTGCTTTATAGAAATCGCGCACTACATCGGAAGGACTGCGCTGCGTCTGCGCGGTCGCGCCGAAGGACGACACAAAGAAAACCAGCAGGAGCAGTGTAATTGAAAAGTATTTGTAAGAACGCAACGACTTGGAATGAAACATGAGCTTGGTGCCTTTATCCTTTATGAAATACGAGGCGCGCTTAACTATAAACCACAAGCGCGCCCCGAATTAATCAGATTCGAAATCTGGCAAAAAGGTTTGACTTAGCCTGTTCCGGTCTTCGTCCTGAGAATCACCTCACGACCGACCAAATACAGCAGCAACATCAAGACAATGAAAGGGATCATGGACAGCGCATCGCCATTGGCGCCGCCAAATAACGGGTTGTGAGCCGTCGACCAGTCTTCGACTGCCTTGTTAAAATTCGCGAGCCCTTGCTTTGGAACGCCCTGCAAGATCGCGATTACGATCGCGGCCAATGCGCCGCCCGCAATATAACCGGAAGCCATCAGCACGCCGGGACTCTTATCAGTTTCCGCGACGATCTGATCTTCAGAAAGCTTTTTGTGTTGCAATTTCTTGCGCAGATACTTGTCGACGAGCCAGCGAATCATGCCGCCGATAAAGATCGGACTTGAAGATGACAGCGGCAAGTAAACGCCGACGGCGAACGCGAGCGAGGGTATGCCGCTCATCTCGAGCACAATTGCGATCATCACCCCGAGCAACACCAAACCCCAGGGAAGTTGCCGATTCAAAATCCCTTTGATGATGTAAGACATCAGCGTGGCTTTCGGCGCATCGTACTTCGTGACTTGCGAGCCGTCCGGCCTCGTCTTGTGGATGCCGTTGATGCCGGGATCGGCGAGATAGACCGGCACGCCCTGATCGTTGACGAGATAACGACCAGCAGGACCGCCGGTTGTATCCGTTTTGTGATAAGGCCGATACAAACCGGAATCCGAATTGGCTTGCGGACCTTTCAGTTTTTCCGGAGCGCCGGCCTGGGCTGGATCGACCTTCAGCGTCGTCGGAAAATTCTCTTCCATCTTGTAAGCGACTTTTCCTGATGCATCGACCAGGTACTCGCCCGGATCGATTCCCGGAACAATCGGCGCGGCGGGATCATTCTTCAGTACGCGATAATTACCGGGCGTCGTTGGCTTGATCTGATCGGTGAACGCGGGCAACGCCGCAGCTTTTGTCGAATCGACCATGACGTTCTTGGTGGCCGGCTCGAAACTCAAGCGCTGCACATAAACAGTTGCCGAATCGTTCAGCACGAGGAGGATCGGCCCGAGGATTAATGCTGAAGCAAACGCGCCAACCAGGATCGCAATCTGTTGAAGTCTTGGTGTCGAACCAATCAGAAATCCCGTCTTCAAATCCTGCGAAGTCGTGCCGCCATTTGATGAAGCGATGCAAACGATGCCGCCGATCGAAAGCGCGGTGATGTAATAGCTTGGCCCGGTCCATCCAATCACCAAAAAGATCAGACAGGTGAGCAAAAGCGTCGCTACCGTCATTCCAGAAATTGGATTCGAAGACGATCCAATCTCGCCCGTGAGCCGCGATGAAACGGTCACGAAGAGAAAGCCAAACGCCACGATCAGGATTGCGCCGATTAAATTGAACCTGAGATTCAACTGCGGAAACAGCATGATCAAGGCAATCAGAACGATGATGCCGCCCATGACAACCTTCATCGACATGTCTTGATCGGTGCGCGGCGCGCCGTCCGTCTTTGCTTGCCCGCCACGAAGATCGGCGAGGCCGCCTTTCAATCCGTGCCAGATCGTCGGTAACGATCTAAATAGGCTGATGATCCCGCCTGCGGCAACCGCGCCCGCGCCAATGTACAAAACATACGCGCCGCGAATCTGCGATGGACTCATCTCGCTAATCGGCACGGTGCCGGGGGCCAGCGGCGTCGTCATTCCCGATCCGAAAAACTTGATCGCCGGAATCAGAACCAGGTACGCGAGTACGCCGCCCGCGCACATGATTGAAGCGATGCGCGGCCCAATGATGTAGCCGACACCCAGGAGCGCCGGCGAGATTTCTGCCGAGATCGATCCGGATTTGAAAGGCGCACCAAAAACTCTTTCGGGCGTGTCTTTCCAGCCTTTGAAGCCGGTCATCAGCACCTGATACAAAAAGCCAACGCCAAGACCCGCGAAGATTGTCTTCGCTCCCATCTGCTCGGTCTCGTCGACGACGTCACCGGCGCGATGTGCCGCAGCGCGCGATTCGTCCGAAGCGCCAGCCTTCAAAACCTCAGCGCACGCGGTGCCTTCGGGATATTTCAGATAGCCATGCTGCGCCACGATCAGCGCGCGCCGCAGCGGAATCATCATCAGAATTCCGAGCAAGCCGCCGAGGAGCGCGACCAGCATCACGCGCGTCACTTCAAGATCCAATCCGAGGATCATGATCGCCGGCATCGTCACACCGACACCGAAAGCAATCGACTCGCCGGCCGAACCCGCTGTCTGGACGATATTGTTTTCGAGGATTGTTGCGTCCTTCAAACCAAGCTTTGAAAGAACGCGAAACAGTGTGATCGAAATTACCGCGACGGGAATCGAGGCACTTACCGTCAGACCTACTTTCAGCACCAGATACAATGAGGAGGCGCCGAAGACCATGCCCAAAAACGTTCCCATGATCAGCGGCAGCGGCGTCAGCTCGCGCAAGTGTGCAGTGGGCGGAATGTAAGGCCGAAAGTTCGCCAGATATGGATTGTCCGGTTTGAATCCCACTCGATCCGGGAATTCCTGCGCGGCTGCGGCTTCGGCTCTGATGTTTTCCGTAGACATCAGTTCTGACCTCCGACTAGTTTTGCAAAGCAGGGAGAATTGTTTGGGAAAGACAGCCGCTACTTTACACTCGAACCAGCCAAGAGCAAAGCGCAAATCGGTAAGAGCGCCAGGGATCCAAGATGGCGCGCGGCAGACCATTACTCGTGCGCGAAAATTCCGTTCTAACCGCTTGGCTTTTCGCCGCATTCAATTGACTTATTCCGGTATTTCGAATACAAGCGACCTGCTTTTCACACCAACAATTAAGGAGTTCCCCATGACGCGTCGAATTCTCGTGTTAGCAGTATGCCTGATCGGCAGCCTGGCCTTGCTTTCATGTCAGCAGATGCCGAACCAACCTGTCGCGACTGAGAACAAACCTGCCGCGAGTCCGGAAACAACCAAGAAAGCCGGGGCCTATGACGCCGAAGCCGTAGCCAATCGCTTGATTACCCAGGTCGGCGTGAAAGAGAACGACGTTGTCTTTATTAACGGCGGCGTGCGCGATCTTGAGTTGCTCGAAAATCTGAATACCGACACGCGCAAAGCCGGAGCCTGGCCGCTGCTCACGATCAGCAGCGATCGCATGGCCAAGAAATACTACGAAGAGGTCCCCGAGAAATACGATACGCAAGCACCCGATTTCGATCTGAAGTTAGCAACGCTTCCGACCGTCTCGATCAGTATCGATGCGAACGAGGCCGAAGGGATGCTGGCTGACGTCTCGCCCACACGGCTTGCGAATGTTGCCAAAACCGGACAGCCGGTGGGCGATCTCATTTTGAAGCGAAATGTTCGCTCAATCTCAGTTGGGAACGATCTCTATCCGACTGAATGGCGCGCGAAGCGCTATGGTATTTCGCTCGATGAGCTGACGAAAGCTTTCTGGGCCGCCGTGAATACTGATTATTCAAGCGTGCAGGCGACTGGCGAAAAGCTGAAGACCACGTTGTCATCCGGAAAAGACCTTCACATTACCAGTCCCGAAGGAACCGATCTAAAAGTTAAGATCGAAGCGCGGCCGTTCTTTGTCAGCGACGGGATCATTTCCGCTGAAGACGTGCAGAAAGGTGGTCCAGCGGTTTCCGTCTATCTGCCGGCTGGTGAACTCTATACCACGCCTGTCGCCGGAACCGCCGATGGCAAGGTGGTAATCGCGCAGTCGTTTTCGCAAGGCAAAGAGATTACCAACTTAACGTTGACGTTCGTCGCCGGAAAGATGACTTCGATGACCGGCAGCGGTCCGGGATTCGACTCATTCAAGAAGGCCTACGATGCGACCAGCGATCCCAGCAAAGACTTGTTGAGCTATATCGATTTCGGCATCAATCCGAATCTGAAGATTTGGCCGGCGAGCAAACTCGGCAATTGGGTGCAGGCCGGAATGGTCAGCCTCGGGACGGGAAATAACACCTGGGTCGGCGGAGATAACAAAGCTGCGTTCGATGCGGGCGGCCATCTCGGCGGCTGCACCGTAACCCTTGATGGAAAGACAATCATCGAGAAAGGCGAGTGGAAGAGCTGACGGCAATAGGCAGGAAGAAGAAGACTCGCAAATTAATAAAGCGGAGACATTTCAAGTCTCCGCTTTATTTGTCTTCGCTTCCCGCCTACTGCTGCCTGCCTACTGCTTTCCGCCACCGGTCTTGCCAGCGGTCGACGCATCGGGTTTCGGTGCGTTGTAAACTTCGCGCGAACGCACGACGTAAGCCTTGTCATCATATTGACCATCGCCATCGACATCGACCTTCACCATAATCTTGTGCGACTTGCCGTCGGCTACGTCATCAGGTTTGAAACCCAGACTGTACTGGCTCCGAAGCAGCGCATTAATCGATCCCAGCACGTCGGGTAATTCCCCTTCGAAGGTCACTGGATAAAAGGCGCCGCCACTCTCTTTCGCAAAAGTCTTCATAGTGTTGTCGGCCTGAAGGAAGGTCATCCGATCGATCGGAATGCCGCGAATATTCGTACCATGGCCCGGATCCATATTATCGCCGTATTTCTTCACAAATAACTGGCCGGTGCCGATGATGTAAATCGGGATCCCCGAGTTCTGAACAATCTTGCGCGCCTGGTCCATATTGATCTTGCTGAACGTGTCGAGACCCGAAGTCACCAGCACCACTGCTTTGCGGCGACCGCCAGGCACGGAGACCATTCCCGAATACTCTGTCGTGCGTTCCTTTGCGTCTTCTAAAACCACTGAATCACCGCGGCCGCCGACCAGCGTCAACTTTAGCGCATCATAAAGATTGCTTTCGGTGAAAGCTGGCTGGTTATGCAACAACAAACTGATGACTTGCTGAATCCGGTTTGGATCGTTGGTAAAGTCTGTCAAGGGCGTTGGCCGCATGTCATACGCAATCACTGAAACAAAGTCTTCCGGTTTAATGAACTGAGAAAGAAACATCGCCGTCGGTCGAATGACTTCGTTCTGACCGGCCTCCATTCCACCGCTGCCGTAATACCCGAGCACTTCCGCGAGCTTGCTGTACTCAACGACCAGCGTGACGGTGATTGGAGCTTCGGGCGTCGAGAAATTCGTGATGTCCTTCTTCACGCCATCGACGAAGATCGCAAAGTTGCCCTGCTTCAAATTCATTTGCGGCTGCCCGGTCTTCTTGTTGTAAACGACCGCATCGACGTTGACGAGATTCGTGGTGACCGAAACCTTCTCAGCCTCCTGCGGCTTGCCGACGAGTTCGGGCGGCAGAGGCTCCTGCTTCTGTTCATCGGTTTGACCTTCGGGCGGTCGCTTGTTCTTTTTTTGATCGGAAGCGGGTGGTTGGCGGCGGGCCTGCGCATAGACCAGCGAGCTTGCGCCAGCTGTGAACACGAACACGATTCCGGCGATTAAAACGAGACGGAGAGAAAAATTCCTATTCATGGCGGCGATCCTTTTCTGGATTAAAGAGGCAGGCCGAATTCTACTGAAGCGACTATATGGCGCTCGCGCGAGCGCGGTCAAGCTGGCACGATTGCGGCCTGAAAGCTTGTGATGCGGGAGAAGTGGCGCAAGTTGGCAACTTGCGCCTGCAGAGACTCGGATTATCGAGAGCCCGAGGCCTCAGCTTCGATCACTACATCGAACATGCCTGAGTTGTCACTCAAATTTCCTTCATTTACGCCCAGAAACAGCACGCCATCGCGCTGCGCGACAAAATCGCGGCCGCGGCCGATGAAGACAAAGTCATCATTATCGTCTCCGATTACCGCGATCAATCCGCCAGTCGGTTGATTGCGCATAAGCTTGTCGCGGTCGGGAATATTCGGCAGACCGTCCGCCGTCGCCGTACGGTTGTTGCCAAGGTTGACTCGGCCAGATGCGCTGATCCGGAGACGCTGGCCGCGACGCACGACCAGGCCGCTGTTTGTCCATCCGTTGCTGGAATTATCAGCGCGCACGCGCACGTTGATTTGAAAGAACGTAGGATTCGAACTCGTCGGCGGATTGTTGGGTTGCGTATTGGTCGGAGGCTGATAGCTGGGCTGATTGTTAGTTGGCTGATTGTTCGCCGGCTGCTGGTACGGCGGCTGATAAGTCGGCTGCGAGGTGTTGCCGCTATTGTCATCCGTCGGCCCGCTGGTATTTCCGGCAGAATCAAATTCGATCGAATCCACGTCTTCCATGTAGACGGTGACGCGGCTTTTGCGACCGCGTGCGCCCGTGCCGACCAGGATCGTGAACTGCTCGTTCTTGAAACTGACAATCTGCCCGCGGATCACGCTGCCGTCTTTCAAACGAATCGTATCTGCAAGAAGGGGCAGGCTCGCCGCCAAGACGAGTGCAACAACTAAGAGGGGGCGAACGAAAAACTTTTTCATCATGACCTCCAGTAAGGAAACCCAACTTTTTCTTTTCAGTATTGCTTGCGACCGATCAGTCGCGAGGAGAGACAGCGAAGCGTAGAGACGAGGACAGCGAGGCTTCGTGAGCGAGGGCCTGATTTCGAGACCGCGCGGCATTAAGAAACGTCGCAAACTCCCATCTCTTCAATCTAACGAGCGGAAGTTTACCACAACCACGGGCGAACAGTAGCCGTTAATTAGTCGAGGTCAGTACCACCTGCGTAAGTAGGTGGGTTAATAATCGAGGTTAAGCTGTCCCTTGAACCCATCCGCCCACGCGGAGGGCGCCGACTACGTCAGTGCGCAGAGTTGTCTTCGTGCAGTGCCGCCACGATCAGCGTTCGCAGTGCGGTCTGATAAGCCGCCTGCGAATCTGATTGATACGAGACGACGGCATAGTGAACCTTCACTCCGGAAGTGTAGAAGAAACCGTGATACGCCGCGTAGTGTTTATCGGCAACGAGCGGACCAAGCGTCGAATGCAACGACGGATCGAGATAGACGATGTAAAGAGCGTCGCTGTTCGGGCGCGGGCCATTCTTCAGGATGTCAGCCAGCGTTCTCTGAATCTCAAGATCGCTGATGTTGCGATCGCCGGCGATATCCAGCTTCTCGACCGTCCAGGTCGGAGCGAACACGTTTGTGATTCCCGCCTGCGATATCTCATCCAACTGCGCATGATCGCGAATGCTTGAAAGCAGTTTGCTCAACTTTGCTTCGCTCTTCCGCAACGCAGGGTCGGCCCAACCGGGTCCGAGAAAAATGCTGTACTGCTGCAAATCGCTAACGCTCGTCGCGCCGGGCTTAACCAGGCCAACCAACGTCGTCGACGTCGGCCGCACGATGTAAGAGCGTCCGCCATCTTCGTTTAGGACCGCCTGCTCGCGATCGTCAGGCCGCTCTTGCGGCCAAGGCCCTTGCGCGTGCGCGGCGACGCCGCACATCAAAATGAATAATCCTATCAATGTGATTCGCATAAACTGAATTCCCAAATCTAATCCTCTATTCGAAAGCTAGGGCATGAGCGCGTTCAGCGCAAAGTCGTCGACGACGAATGACGTTTGCAAGCTCGAATCCTCAACGCCAACCAGATAAATCTGGATCGTTTGTCCTTTGTATGCACTCAGGTCGAACGAAGCTTGCTGGTAGCCCGTCGCCGCATTCAAATTCGAATACGTTGCCAGCGTCGCCAACACAGTTCCCGACGAGTTTCGCACTTGCACCGTCAACGTGTCGTAAGCTCGCGTGGTCGTCGTTTCTTTGGTATCTATGTGCAGCCAGAACGAAAGCCCCGCGCTCTTCGCCGTCGAAGGAATGGTCACAGCCTGCAGCAACGTGTCGGTATGAACTGAGCCATAGCCATCCAACCACGCCTTCCACGATCCGCCGTGCGCCGCTTCAGTTGACGAGTTGTCAATCACTCCCGATGTGACTGTCCAGGGCGAAGCGCTCGAACCGTTTTCAAATCCGGGATTGCCCAGTAACTGCTGCGTCGTGCCGCTGCTCCCAACGATGGTCACGCCGATGGTCGTCGAGTGCGATATGCCTCCGCCAGTTCCGGTTACGGTCACGCTGTAGCTTCCGGTTGCCGTGGCACTGCCAACCAAAATCGTCATGCTCGACGAACCGCCTCCCGGCGCCGCGATCGAAGCCGGCGAAAAGCTTGCCGTTGCTCCCGCGGGCAAACCCGAGGCGGAAAGCGCGATCGACGAATTGAAGCTTCCCGAGATCGAAGTGCTGACTGTCGAAGCGCCGGAGCCGCTCTGCGCGATCGTCAATGAAGAGGGAGAGGCAGAGATCGAAAAGTCCGGCGGCGTTCCCGAAGTCGTGACAGTCAAAGCGAAATCGTCAACCACAAATGACGTTTTCAGTTTCGAGTTCTCAACGCCAATCAGATAAACCTGAATCGTCTGTCCTTTGTAAGACGTAACATCAAAGCTCGCCTGGCTGTATCCCGCCGCAGCATTCAAATTCGAATAAGTCGCCAACGTCGCCAGCACCGTGCCCAACGAATTCCGAATCTGCACCTTCAACGTGTCGTTCGCGATCGCCGCCGTTTCCGTCGTGTCGATGTGCAACCAGAATGAAAGCGTTGCGGCCGTCGCGGTCGACGGAATGCTCACGGTTTGCAAGAGCGTATCCGTGTGCGTCGTTCCGTAGCCGTTGAGCCAGGCTTTCCACGAACCGGTGTGCGGCGGTTCAAAACTGGAACTGTCGATTACCCCTGAAGTCACGGTCCACGGCGCCGGGCTAGCCGAACCGTTTTCGAATCCTGCGTTGCCCAACATCTGCTGAGCCGTGCTAACCGTCAGATTGATCTGCGCCGTGTGCGTTTGCCCGCCGCCAGTTCCGGTGACCGTCACGTTGTATGTGCCTGGCGGGGTTGACAAGGCCGCGGCGATCGTCAGCGTCGATGTCCCACCACCGGGTGCGCCGAATGAAGACGGGCTGAAAGTAGTTGTCGCTCCTGAGGGTAATCCCGCTACCGATAACGAGACTGTTGAATTGAAATTTCCTGAGAGTGCCGAGGTAATGGTCGACGTTCCCGAGCCTCCGCGAGCGATCGTCATCGATTGCGCCGATGACGCGATCGTGAAATAAGGATTGAAAACCATGTCGATGATCGGATGCAGCTCGATCGCATTCGGCGCAACTCCTTCCTGACCCTCCTGGTAATCAAAAAATCCAACGCCGGTTATTTGGACCGGCACGTTCACCGTCTGAAAGTCTTCAGTGGCGGTGAACTTTGCATCGAATTGCGCGCGCGCATGCGCGATGCCGGCGGCGAATGGGCTGCCTGGCCCAACGCAATTAGGATCGGGAATCTCGGCGATCATCGTGCGGCCGGCGCTGTCCATGAACACCATGTGATAGTCCGCATCGTAAGCATGGATGAACTTCACCAGCGTCGCGCTCAACGTCCACAGCGTCGTTTCGGTCGGCTGGATACGTTGCTCGTCGGGTATCGAAGCGGGAGCCGGGATTGCCGTGAGGTTCGCAATCGTCGTCGAGGTCGGTGAATTCAAGTTGATCGAGGACGCGTCCGCGTCGGTGCCGGTTTTGATCGACCAGCGCTCGGAATTGCACTGCGCGTTAACGGTCGACGGCAAGAAAACCAATGCGAGACAGAAGATTGAGATTGAGACGATTCGTTTCATGGTATCTAGATTTCTATTTGCTTAATCTGCCGAGACACGCGCGCAACGTTTCCGCCAAAACGTTCACACCAGGCTCTTTGATAATGTTCAGGTGATTGCCGGGAATTTCATGAGTCTCGATGTTGCCGCGCACTAGTTCGCGCCATCCATCCTTCGAGTCGTAATCCGCGGTCAGGTCGCTCGCGAGGAACAACGTCACATCGCCGGAATAAATCTGTGGCTCGTAATCTTTAACGGCCGTGAAGTTGATCTCTTCAATATTCTGCAGCACCGGTGGCAACGGCCGCCCGATCTTCTGATAGATCTTGTAGGCGCGACGATAAATTTTGTGCTTCGCTTTCGCCGGCGCGTAACGCAGCTTGGTCGCGAGATATTTCAGCTTTTCCGTGGCGTTCAATGCCCGCAGGTTCGTAAAATGCGCCTGCCATTTCTTTGCCCGCCGCGCGAGCCGCTGAGCCAAAGATGAATTGCCCGGCAACAGCTTGAAGTAACCCGCTGGAAAAGTATCGAGCAAAGCTAACAGCGCAACCTTCTCGCCCTCAGCTTCGAGTTGGCACGCCATCTCGAAGGCGATCGTTCCGCCGGACGATCGGCCGCCAAGCAGATACGGTCCTTCCGGCTGAACCTCGCGCAACTCATTCAGATAGTGCGACGCCATTTCTTGGATCGAGGTGTGCGGCTCCGACTTTCCGTCCAAGCCTTTCGCCTGCAATCCGTAGAACGGCTGATCTGAACCAAGCAGTCGCGCGAGATCGTGATACTCGAGCACATTACCCCCCGCAGCGTGAATACAAAAGAATGGTGTGCGCGCGCCCCCCACCTGAATCGGTACCAGCGACGACCATGCGGATTGCCAACCTTCGTCGCGCAAAACCCGCGCGAGCTGTCGCACCGTCGGGGCCTGAAACAAAGTCGCCAGCGGAAGATTTTTGCCAAAGACTTTTTCGATTTGCGCGAACAGTTTGACCGCGAGAAGCGAGTGACCGCCAAGCTCGAAAAAGTTTTCGTCAGTTCCGATTGTGTGCACGTTCAGGACTTGTTCCCAAATGCGTGTGAGCTTCAGTTCGAGTTCATCCGCCGGCGCCACGAAACTCTTTTCGGCTTCGCGTTTGAAATCGCCTGGCGCAGGTAACGCGCGGCGATCAACTTTGCCCATCGGCGAGAGTGGCAGCGATTCAAGCACGACGAAAACTGACGGAACCATGTAATCGGGCAGACGCTGCTGGAGAAATTCGCGGACTTCGCCGGTGGCGACGTCGCCGTTGCGCGGAACGAGATAAGCTACGAGGTGCTTGTCTCCGCTGTCTTTGCAAGCGATTACCACGGCTTCACTGACTGCCGGGTGTTCCGCGAGCGCGGCTTCGATCTCGCCAAGCTCAATGCGAAATCCGCGAACCTTAACCTGATTGTCAACGCGGCCGATAAACTCAATTTCGCCGGTTGCGCGATAGCGAACCAGATCACCGGTTCGATAAAGACGCGAACCGTTTCCCGAAAATGGATCGCGTACAAATCGCTCGACGGTTAACTCCGGCCGATCCAAATAGCCGCTAGCCAAACCGTCGCCGCCGATGAACAGTTCGCCCGGCACGCCAATCGGCGCGGGATTCATTTTCTTGTCGAGCACATAGACGGACGTGTTCGCGATCGGAAATCCGATCGGCACTGAGCCGTTGACCTTCGTTAGATCGTCGACCGGATAGCAGCAAGTGAAAGTCGTGTTCTCAGTCGGGCCGTAACCATTGATGAAGCGGCAGCCTTCCAGCTCGTTCACAACTTTCTTCACGTGTGGAACCGATAGCACGTCCCCGCCGGCAAGCAGTTGTCGTAACCCCCGCAGATCATCGAAATGATTTTCAACCATCAAATGAAACAGGCCCGCCGTCAGCCACAGCGTCGTCACGTTATGTCGCTTGATCGCCTGTCCCAGTTCTTTCAATGAAGGAGTGCCCGCCGGCAGCAGCACCAAACGCGCGCCATTCAGCAGGCTGCCCCAAATCTCGAACGTCGATGCGTCGAACGAAATCGTCGAACATTGCAGGAAGACTTCATCAGCCGAAAACGATGCGTAGTTCGTGTTCTTCACCAACCGCACGACGTTGCGATGATTGACCGTCACGCCTTTTGGTTTACCGGTCGAGCCTGACGTGTACATCACGTACGCGAGATTGTCCGCGGTGGTGCTTACTCCGGGATTCAGATCGCTCTCGCGCGCCAGTTCGTCGGCGATTCGATCGAGACAGACAATTTCTGTTCCCGCACTCGGTAACTTCGCGAGCAGCGAACTCGTCGTCAAGAGCAGTGGCGCGCCTGAATCCTTCAACATGAATTCCAAACGCGTCTGCGGATAAGCAGGGTCCAGCGGAACGTACGCGCCGCCGGCTTTCAGTATCGCGAGGATCGCGACAATCATCTCTGGCGATCGATTGATGCAGACACCAACGCGCGCATCAGGTGTTACACCACGATTATGCAGATAATGAGCGAGTCGGTTTGCGCGCGCATTCAACTCTGCGTAAGTAATTGATCGATCGTCCCACCCGAGCGCAAACGCATCTGGCGTATTCGAGACTTGCTGCTCGAACAATTCCTGAATGCAGTTGTGCGACGGATAATTCGTTTTGGTGTCGTTCCACTCGACGAGTAACTGATGACGCTCGCGTTCGGTCAACATCGGCAGCTCTGAAATCCTGTATCCGGGATTTTCGACGATGCTTTCGAGCAGAGTGCGAAAGTGCGTCAGCATTCGCGCGATCGTTTCGTTCTCGAAAAGATCGGCGTTCGATTCGAACAGGCAATCCAATTCATCGCCACGCTCAACTGCGTCAAACGTTAGGTCGAAATTCGCCATAATGTTATCGACGCGAAAATGCTCGGTCTTGAGTCCCGGCAATTGCAGCGGCAGAATCTCTTCGCTCTGCAAAACGGACATGACCTGGAACAAAGGGTTGTGTGCCAACGTGCGTTCCGGCTGAAGCTCTTTCACCAAACGCTCGAACGGAAGATCCTGGTGCGCATAAGCTCCCAACGCAGTTTGCTTCACGCGTTCGAGCAATTGCCGAAACGTCGGGTCGCCCGAAAGATCCGTGCGCATCGCCAGCGTGTTGATGAATAATCCGATCAGCTCTTCAGTCTCCGGCATATGCCGGCCGGCGATCGGCGTGCCGACAACGATGTCTTCCTCGCCGGTGTAACGATGCAGCAGCACCTGATACGCGGCCATCAAAATCATGAACAGCGTGACGTTTTCTTTCTGACAAACTTGCTTCAGACGCTTCGTGAGTTCGGCCGGCAGAGTGAGCGTCTGCTGCGCGCCGCGAAATGCGCGATACGCCTGGACGTTTGGTCGAGTATGATCGGTTGGCAGCTCGAGCGCCGGCGGCAATGTCGCAAACTGCTGTTTCCAGTAAGCCAGTTGAGATTCGTAAACCTCGCCATCAAACCATTCGCGTTGCCAAACCGAGTAATCACCATACTGAACCGGCAACTCGGAAAACGGCGAAGGTTTGCCCGAAGCAAGCGCTTCGTAAAGCGCGGACAGCTCGCGATGAAAGAGGCCGATGGACCAACCGTCGGTGACGATGTGATGCATCGTAACGAGCAGGACGTGCTCTTGCTCTTCCATGCGCAGCACCACGGCTCGAATCAATGGCCCCTGCGAGAGATCGAACGGCCGGCGAGCTTCATGACGAAGAATGCGCAGCGCCTCTTCGTCGCGCTCAGCTTCTGATTTCGCGCTGAGATCGATCAGCGGCACATCCAGCGTGAATTCCTGCACAACTTGCAGCGGCACTCCATCGACAATCTTGAAGATCGTGCGTAGCCCGTCGTGACGCGCGACGATCGTCTGCAAAGTCTTGATGAGCGCTTCGACGTTGAGCGGACCGGTCAGCCGCGCAGCCGTCGGCGAGTGATACAGGGATTCGCCCGGCATCAACTGATTCAAGACCCAAAGGCCCTGTTGGTTGTAAGACAGCGGCGCCGATGTACGATCCGCGCGTCGCTCAATTGATTGCGTCGTCCTGGCGCGCCGGTTCTTTTGCATCAGGCGCAGCTCGAGCAACTTGCGCTGTGCCGGCGACAGCCCAGCCAATTGCTGACCCATATTCGATTGTGAAACGCGTGTTTCCATCATCGGTTGAATCGATTACGCCGCTGCTTGTTCAGTTACCAGTTCCGCTTGCAGATGCTGCTGGGCTTCTTCTTCAGACATGCAGGCAATTTCTTCGAGCAGCTTCGCCAGCTCGTTCTGCGATTCCTTCTCAGCCACGCGTGGATAAATAAGCTCCGCGAGACTTGCGATCGTGGGCGCCTGAAAGACGTCGACCATCGTTAGTTGTACATCGAGATCGTTACGCACGAGCGAAACGACTTTCGCCGCCAGCAATGAGTGTCCGCCGAGATCGAAAAAGTCGTCATGAACGCCGATGCGTTCGACGTTGAGAACCTGACGCCACGCCGACGCGAGTAACTCTTCGAGCGGCGTCGCAGGCACAACGAAAGTTTCGTCAGTTTCGGGCTGCGATTGCGGTGCGGGCAGCGCGGCGCGATTGATCTTGCCGTTCGGCATCAGTGGCAGTGCGTCGATAATTTCAAACAACGCCGGCACCATGTACGAAGGCAACTTGCCGCGCAGCAAATTGCGAAGTTCGCTCGCGCTCGGCTCCATGCGTGCTTCCGCTACAACGTAAGCGACCAGTCGCTTATCATGATCCTCACGCAGCACCACGACGCAATCGCTCACGCTTACGTGACTGCGCAGCGCCTGTTCGATCTCTTCCAGTTCGACGCGAAATCCGCGAATCTTGATTTGATTGTCGGCCCGACCGAGGAAGTCCAGAATTCCATCGGCTCGGTAGCTGACAACGTCCCCCGTTCGATAGAGACGATCACCCGGATCTTCGCTGAAGGGATTGCGAACGAATCTTTCGGCAGTGAGATCCGGCCGATTCAAGTAGCCGCGTGTTACCCCAGGACCGCCGACATAAAGTTCGCCCGCGACACCGATTGGCACAGGCCGCCGGGACTTATCCAAAACGTAAACCGGCGTGTTTGCGATCGGCCGCCCGATGGGAACGGCGCCCGAGCGATTTCCTTCGTGGGAGTTCATGTCCCACATCGTGCAGGCAATCGTCGTCTCAGTCGGGCCGTAGGTATTGATCAGTCGAATGCGATCGCCGACGCTGCTGTGCCAGGCCGCAAAGCGATCGGCAGACGCCTTTTCGCCGCCGATAATTACGAGCCGAACACTTTCCGGCATCGTCAAGTTGTCATCAGCCAGCGCGCCGGTCAGCTCGTGCCAGTACGCCGTCGGTAGATCGAGTATCGATATGCGCTTGTTGTCACAGAACTTCGCGAAGTCCTGCGGCGAACTGATCATGTCGTCCGTGCGCAAGACTAACGCGGCGCCGTTCGTCAGCGACATGTAAATTTCTTCCGCGCTCATGTCGAACGACAACGAAGCGAACTGCAACATCCGATCGTCGGGCGTGACTTCGTAAACTTGATTTGCCGCGCAGGTGAAATGAACCAGCGAACGATGCTCGATCGCAACACCTTTCGGATTGCCAGTCGAACCCGATGTGTAAATCACAAACGCAACGCTCCCGGGATCGATGTTCACAGTTGGATTCACATCGCTTTCCCGCGAGATCATTTCCCAATCGCGGTCGATGCAAAGCAACTGCGCACTGCCGACGGGAATTTCATTTACAAGATGTTGTTGCGTGATCACGAGCGCAAGCTTCGCGTCATCGATCATGAAAGCAATCCGATCGCGCGGATAATTCGGATCGAGCGGGACGTAACCGCCGCTGGATTTCAGCACGCCAAAGATCGCAACTAACATGTCGAGGCTGCGCTCGATGCTAATGCCGACGAGCGCTTCCGGCCCGACGCCTTGCTTTTGCAGATAGTGCGCAACCTGATTCGCCCGCGCGTTCAACTCGCCATAAGTCAGTCGCTGACCATTGAATTCTGCGGCGAGCGCTTCGGGATTTTTCGCGGCTTGCGCCTCAAACAATTGATGGATGCCGGCATTCCGAGGAACATCGACCCGATTGCTGTTCCATTCGACCAGAAGCAACTCGCGCTCGTGATCTTCAAGCAGTGAAAGATCGGCGACGCTCGCCGCTGGTTCTGTCACGATCGCTGTCAACAGATTTTGATAATGAGTGAGCATGCGCTCGATCGTTTCCGGCGCGAACAAATCCGTAGCGTACTCAAACGAAATTGAAATGCCGTTGGCGTCTTCGCTCACGTCCAAACTCAAATCGAATTTGGCGGCTTCGCTTTCGACCTCGATTGTCGAGAACTTCGTTCCATTCACCGTCAGTTCCGGCTCGGGCATGTTTTCGAAAGAAAACATCACTTGGAATAACGGCGAACGGTTAGCTTTGCGTTCCGGGTTCAGCTCTTCAACCAGTTTTTCGAACGGCAGATCCTGATGACAGAAAGCGCCGAGCACCGTCTGCCGCACGCGAGCAAGAAATTCGCGAAAGCTCGGATTGCCACTGAGGTCTCCACGCAGCACGAGTGTGTTAACGAACGCGCCGATCAAATCTTCGGTCTCGATCATTGAACGCCCAGCCACCGGCGTGCCGACAACGATATCTTCCTGTCCGCTGTAGCGAAACAGCAGCGTTTGAAATGCCGCCAGCAGTGTCATGAACGGCGTAGAGTTTTCGTTTCGACTCAAGCGGCGAATCGCATCCGTAAGTTCAGACGGCAACAGCCGCGAAGTGCGGCGGCCTTCATAACTGCGCAGCGATGGACGCGGAAAATCCATCGGAAGATCCAAAGCCGTCGGCGCGTCAGCGAGTTGCTGCCTCCAATAATTCAGTTGGCGATCGATCGTATCGTCTTGCAACCAACGACGCTGCCAAAGCGCGAAGTCCGCGTATTGGATCGACAACTGCGGCAGCGAACGCAAATGTTCGAAATCGTGATAGAGCGAGGTCAGCTCGCGTAACAGCACGTTGATCGACCACCCATCGCAAACGATATGATGAAGCGTAACGATCAAGACATGCTCTCGATCGTCGAGCTTCAGCAAGCGCGCGCGAATCAATGCGCCTTTGCTGAGATCGAATGGCCGATTCCCTTCTTCAGCTAGCGCTCGCTCGACTTCGTTTTCGCGTTGCGACTCGGTTCGGCTCGAAACATCCGCAACCGTAAGCGGCACCAGCATTGACGAAGAAATCACTTGCACGGCCGAGCCGTTCGTCGTGACGATGTTCGTTCTGAGAATTTCGTGGCGAGCAACAACCGTGTCGATGGCGCGTTGGAGCTTCTTAATATTGAGTGGGCCGGTGACCTTCAGCGCCGTGCGCACGTTATATGCGCTGCGATTCGGACTCGACTGATCGAGCAGCCAAAACTGCTGCTGGTTGAAAGACAAAGGCGCAGTGCCGTTGCGATCGAACGGCTGAATTGATCGCGCAACAAGTTTCTCCGGCTCGCTGGTCCGAACGAACTGCGCCAATAGCGCCACGGTCGGACATTCAAACAGCGAACTTATCGGCGCCTCAATGCGAAGTTCGCGGCGCATGCGCGCAGAGATCTGCGCCGCCAGCAGCGAATGCCCACCCAATTCAAAGAAATTGTCATCGCGGCCGATTCGCTCGATGCGTAGAACATCGCTCCAGATCGAGGCGAGTTGATTCTCTAAGCCACCCTGCGGCGCGATGAACTCGTTGGAAACATTTGCGCGCGAAAGCTCCGGCATTGGCAGCGCCAAGCGGTTAAGTTTTCCGTTCGCGGAAAGCGGCAGCACGTCAAGACCGATGAAGAACGAAGGAACCGCGTATTCAGGCAAACGCGCGCCGAGAAATTCACGCAAGTCGTTCGCGTTCGCTTCGGAATTCTTAGAAACGAAGTAGCCGAGAAGTTTCGTGTCGCCATTAATCTCGCGAGCGACAACCGCACACTCGCGAATCGAAGGATGTTCCGACAACGCGCCCTCGACTTCGCCCAACTCAATGCGAAAACCGCGCAGCTTTACTTGCTGATCGCGGCGGCCGGCAAATTCAATGCGGCCATTCGCGCGCACGCGGGCCCAATCGCCCGTTCGATAGAGACGCGTCCCGTCGAGTTCAATGAATTTTTCCGCCGTGAGTTCAGGTCGATTCAGGTAGCCGCGGCCAACGCCGGCGCCGCCTATATAAAGTTCGCCGGCTTCGTCGATCGCGCAGCGCTGCTTGTCTTCGTTGAGAATGTAAATGTCGGTGTTCGCAATCGGCCCGCCGATGGGAACGTAGGCCTCTCCGTCGAACTCGCGCGGAATTGGAAACAGCGAGACGATGCCCGCGGTTTCAGTCTGGCCGAACATGTGCACGTGACGCGCTGGATGATTGAACGCGTTCATCCAGGTGCGCACAACCTCCGACTGTAGCGGCTCGCTCGCTGACAACATCATGCGCAAACGATTGTCGAGCAGCGTGCGTCGCTCTGCTTCCGGCAACTCAGAGAGAATCGCTGTGCAGTTGCGCCAGAAGGAAGGCACGGCATCCATCACACTGACGCCCCGCGACTTGATCATCTGAAACAAGGCAATCGGGTCTTTGCGCTGATCCGAAGTCGCAATCACCACGGACGCGCCTTGCGAAAGCGGAAGCAACAACTGTCGCCGAGCGGATGAGAAGGCGATCGAGGCGGTATGCAGATATCGATCAGTTGGATCGATCTGCACTTCGTGATTCAAAGCGAGGAGGTAGTTCGAAAGGTTGCGATGCTCGATCATCACGCCCTTTGGTTTGCCCGTCGAACCAGACGTGTAAATCACATAAGCGAGATCTTCAGCCTGCGGCTTATCTGTCAAATCCTGCGTCGAGTTTGCCGCAATTGCTTCCGCATCTTGATCGAAGAAGACGGCACGCGCGTGCTGCGGCAGACTGATCTGCAACGCAGCTTTCGTCAGCACCACCGCAGGCTGCGCATCTTCAAGCATGAAAGCGATGCGCTCTTGCGGATATTCAGGGTCGATCGGAAGGTAAGCGGCGCCGGCTTTCAGAATTCCGAGAATACCGACGGCCATTTCGATCGAGCGATCAATGCAGAGACCGACCAGGGACTCACGTCCAATTCCCAACGTGCGAAGATGCCGCGCGAGCTGATTAGCGCGCACATTCAATTCGTCGAAAGTGAGCTGATCGTTCTCGCAAACAATTGCGGCTGTGTTCGGATTGTTCGCAACTTGGCCTTCAAAAAGAAGGGTGACGGGATGTTGCATAAACCGCGGATGACGAGCACCGTGCAACTCGGCAAACGTCGACTCATCCGGCAGATTAGTATTCCGGGATTCGAGATTCGATGTCTCGACGAAAGTTCGGGGCATGGGGTTTTTTATTCGAATCGCCCGGCACGGCGATCTAGTTACTTCTTGGCTACCTGAGTTTCTTCCTTGCTAATTTCGATGATGTTTCCGACCTTGTGTTTCAGATCGCTCTGCACGCTCACAAAAACATTTCCCTGATCGTCGACGGTCACGCCCTGCACGTTCTTCAGCTGTCCGCCGAACGCCGCGATCGTCTTCATTTCTTCACCCGGCGTGTAAACGTAAAGCTTTCCACTGCGACTGTCGGTGATATAGAGGGAACCTTTCGAGTAGTAGATGGTTTCCGGCGAGAACGAATCGTTGCGATCTATGATGCGATGCAGTTTACGATTCGTGTCCAGCAGATACAGCACGTTGTCTTCGTTGTCGGCGATGTACAGATTGCCCTGCTCATCAAAGACCATGCTCTCTGGTTTCGTGATGCCGGCCTCTTTTCCGAGGAACTCAGTCACGTCGCCGTCGCGAGTGACACGAAAGACTTCGTGTTGTTCGCCGTCGCCGACCAACAATGAACCATCACGAGCCAGCGCGATTCCCTCGGTGGAAATCAAGCCTTTGTCTTTGGTGGCAACTTCGCGCAGCTTGCCATCCGCGGTGTACTCCCAAAGCCCGCCCGCGTCGTCGTCGGTAAAGAAGATGTTGTCCTGCGCATCGATAACCAAATCTTCAGGTGAAAGAAAACCCACGTTGGCGTCCGCCAGTTTCTTCAGGCCCTCATTGCGGTTCCACGATTCCAGCGCCACGCCGCCTTCGTCAGCGAAGTAAAGCTTGCCTTTGTGCCAGAGCAATCCGTCAGGCGATCCAATACCGATCTTATTGGTCGCGAACAACGTCGCCTTGTAAGAGTGATCGGTCATGATCACAATTCCTTCCTTCTGTACTTTGCAAGAAGTCAGAAAGATGAAAGCGAATAATGCGATGGCGATGGTAAATTTCTTCATATAAATAGATTGCCTACATTAGGTGGCTGATGGTCATCAACCCATTCCCAACAGCACGTGCCGCCGCATAGCTGCCAGTAATCCAAGGAAAGCCCTGATGTGAATCATCGTGCTCGAAACTTCGAAAGCGACGAGAAAAACAATCGCGCTGGAGAGAGCGCTATAGCGCAGCGTGAGCGAAGCCAGCTTCTCGAGTAACCCACTGAATCGTTTTCGCAGTACAAATTGAACCAGCGACAACTCAACGATGGCGACCGTCGCGCCCGCAGCAATATCAAGCGGCGTGTGTTGCGCGCTGATCATCTTGCCGCCCATAATTACAACCACGGTCCAGCTGAGCGCCAGCCATCCCAATCGTCGTGATGCCAACCAGATACCGAGTGCGATCGCGAAAAAGAAGCCTGCGTGGTCGCTGGGGAACGATCCGAGGTCATTTGTTTCGACATCGCCGCTCAACAACGCGCGATAATTCTTCTGACTCTCTTCGTCGAGCATGAACCGCACCGGCATGCGCTTCATTTCTACCAACTGCTCGCCTTCGAGTCGATAAATCTTCTGTGACTGGATTTCCGGACGCGGCAGAAAGATCGTCTTCGAGAGAACCTTAGTCGTGGTTATCACACAAACAGCGGCAATCAGAGTCGCGATCAGAACCTTGCGCCGCGCGTTTGTGCTGTTTGTTGATTTGCCGCCGTACCAGGCGGCCAGGAAGCAACAGCCGATCACGCCAGCCTTGGCCAAATCGTTGTCGAGAAAGAACGCAACGATGCTATCGAATAGCCACGATCTGCCGGCCGCACTGTTCAAGAGCAGCAACAGCTTATCGTTCAAATCCGAAAGGCCGCCCGTGAGCGAAGCCAGAATCAATGGTATTAATGCTGAAGTGGCCAAGATAACCCTCCGACTCCTTCTGATTGAGTCATCAGCAGAAATAAACGTTCAAAACACACAACTTGCCAGAAAAGGGCGGCCTCGCGCGGCGGTGCCAATTTTTGTCGCTCACTGTTTCGCCAAAGCGGTAGGGAAAGTCCGCGCTATTAACCATTTAACTAATGTGGAGTGGCTGGAGTTTCGGCCTTTGCATTGAGTGCCATGTCAACTGCATTAATCCCTTCCACACCCAATGTATTTTCATTGTTGACGGCGAAATTGATCGCCGCGCCAATTTCTGTGCGACCAGATGCAAGCGATCAGTCGATCGCCGAGATGGTCGCGGCGCGAGCGATTACGACGCCAAACGCGTCGGCAGTCGTCTGCGCCGATGAAGTATTGAGCTACGCCGATTTGGATCGGCGCGCGAACCAACTTGCGAATCTTCTGATTTCACTCGGGGTGACGGCCGAAGCGATCGTCGCCCTGTGTGTCGATCGTTCGATTGAGTCCGTGATTTCGACGCTCGCGATCATGAAAGCCGGCGGCGCATTCCTGCCGCTGGATCCGAAAAGTCCGATCAGTCGTTTGAGGGCCATGTTGAACGACGCGCAACCATGCGTGTTAGTTGCCAGAGAAGACTTGGTGGATCAACTAACCGGTCCCTGGGACATTATTAATACCGACAATCACAGCTTCGCAGCTTGCTCAAGCGAAGCACCGATCATCGAGATTGATAAGAATCAACTTGCTTATGTCATCTACACTTCAGGATCGACCGGAGAACCCAAAGGCGTTGAAGTTACTCACGAGAGTCTACTGAATCTTATTTCCTGGCACCGGACCACTTTCGAGGTGACCTCGCGAGATCGTGCGTCGCATCTCGCGGGTGTCGGCTTTGATGCATCGGTGTGGGAAGTATGGCCCTATCTCACAGCAGGAGCGTGTTTGTATCTGCCTGATGAAGAGACTCGCCTTTCACCAAGTTTACTGCGCGATTGGATCGTTGAGAATCAAATTACGATCAGTTTTCTGCCTACGCCTTTGGCCGAGGCATTGATGATTATCGATTGGCCGACTCAGACGGCGCTCCGATTTCTGCTCACCGGCGCTGACACGTTGCATCGCTACCCAAGCGATAATCTGCCGTTCACCGTGGTGAACAATTACGGGCCAACGGAATGCACTGTCGTTGCGACTTCGGGTCGCGTCAATTCAACCGAAATGAATGATGGGCTGCCGACGATTGGACGCCCGATTTCCACCACGGACGTTTACATCCTGGACGAGAATCAAACGCTGGTTCCTGACGGCGAAGAAGGTGAGTTATACATTGGCGGCGCCGGCGTCGCGCGCGGTTATCTAAATCGACCCGATTTAACGGCTGAGAGATTCATCCCGGATCCGTTCAGCGCAAAATCCGGTGCACGGCTATATCGAACCGGAGACCGAGCGCGCAGACTCGCAAATGGCGACATAGCTTATCTCGGCCGCCTCGATGATCAGATCAAGATTCGCGGGTTTAGAATCGAGCCCGCCGAGATTGAATCAGCTCTTAATCGTCATACGGCGATCGTTTCAAGCGTCGTCGTTGCGCGCAGCTCGGATTGTTCTGACATGCGATTGACCGCATATATCGTGTTGAGCACGACTCCGGAGGCGGGCGAGCTTCGCGAGTTTCTCAGCTCATCGCTGCCTGAATACATGCTGCCTTCACTGTTCGTAGAAATCCCCGCGTTACCGTTAACCAATAGCGGCAAGGTCGATCGCGCCGCATTGCCTGAGCCAACGCTTGAAAACACCATCCGCGGCGATGACTTTGTAGCGCCCGGCTCCCCGATAGAAAAGATACTCTCGGACATTGTCTGCACCCTGCTCAAGCTGAACGAGGTCAGCATCAATGACAACTTCTTCCTGCTCGGCGGCCATTCACTTCTGGGTACGCAACTAATCGTGAAGATTCGCGGCGCCTTCGGAGTTGATGTCGCGCTCCGCACATTGTTCGACGCCCCAACCATCGGTGGGCTGTCCAACGAGATCGAGCGGCTAATCATTGCTCGCGTTGAAAGTATGAGCGAAGACGAAGCCGCGAGATTACTCGCGTAAGCATTTCGCAAACCAGCCATTGCCCGGCTGCTCGCGTTAAGACCTATATGAGTGCCAACTCGGAATCGATCTCAAAACAATCATCGCAGGCTCTGAGTCTCTATCACCTGCTCGACCCGGACGTGCTCGCGAATCCGTATCCGCTGTACCAGCGACTGCGAACCGAGTCGCCGGTCCATTGGGATCCGTTTCTGCATGCCTGGGTAGTCACCCGCTACGACGATGTGATCGCCGTGTTGCATCGCTTCTCTGCGAATCGCACGCCGACTCCTGAGCAACTCGCTGCGATGGGCCTGGCCGAGCTGACTCCGCTCGCGCAATTGATGACGAAGCAGATGCTGTTCATGGACGCGCCAACCCACACGCGCCTGCGCAGCCTGGCGTCATTCGCCTTCGCTCCGGCGAGAGTCGAAGCGTTGCGCGCGCACATTCGCGAGATTCTCGACAATTTGCTTGAGCCGCTGCTCAGCGCCGGGCGAATGGATGTGATCAATGATCTCGCCGCGCCACTACCGGCAATCGTGACCGCAGAAATGCTTGGGGTACCGATTTCTGATTGCGATCAATTGAAAGCCTGGTCGGCCGATTTCGCGGAAGTGCTCGGCAATTTTCAGCACAATCCAGACCGAGCTTCGCGCACGGTCAAATGCGTCGAGGAGATGACTGCATATTTCCGCGGAGCGATACAGCATCAGAAACAGCATCCGCGCGAAGGACTGATCAGTTCATTTATCAACGCAGAGATTGACGGCGACCGGTTGACCGAAGAAGAAATCGTCGCGAACTGTATCGTGACAATGGTTGGCGGACAGGAGACAACCACGAATTTGATTGGCAACGGAATCCTGAGTCTGCTGCGTTATCCGGATCAGATGCAACGATTACGCGACGACTCTTCTCTCATTCCATCGGCCGTCGAAGAGTTGCTTCGGTATGAAAGTCCGAGTCAACACACGGCGCGAATTTGTCCTGAAGATACCGAACTCGGTGGTAAATTGATCCGCAAAGGCCAGGCGGTGATCGCCGTGATGGGTGCGGGCAATCGCGATCCGGAACGCTTTGCAGAGCCAGATCGGCTGGACATTGCGCGCGCGGAAAATCGGCATCTGGCGTTTGGTTGGGCCAGCCACTTCTGCTTCGGGGCTGCGCTCGCGCGCATCGAAGGCCACCTTACATTCGAAGCAATCGCGCGCCGCACCGCAAATCTCGCCTTCGAAGCCGGCCGCCAAATCGTCTGGAGAGAAAATCTTGGTCTCCGAGGTCTAACCGCGCTGCACATTACTTTTGATAAAGCCATGCCATCTAACGTAATTGCGTCGGCCGCCAATCAACCTCAAAACGGTTGCCCGTTTCATCATTCGTCCTAACAACGCTGGTTTCCGCCGTGATCGAAAACCCTCTGCAAACAAGATCTCAGGTCAACGCCGCGATGATTTCAGCGGCCAAACAGGATTTGCTTGCGAAGTATCTGCGCGGTGAAATCAATCATGCGCAGCCGAGCATAATTCCGCGTCGCTCGCCCGATACGTCGTTGCGTTTGTCCTTCGCGCAAGAGCGCCTTTGGTTTCTCGATCACCTGATGCCCGGCTCGCCGGTTTTCAACGTCCCAACCGCCGTAAGAATTTCTCATTCACTCGATCTCGACGTGCTGCAGAGATGCGTTGATGAAATTGTTCAGCGTCATGAAGTTCTGCGCACGGTATTTGTAACGATCGACGGCCACCCAACTCCGGCAATCAAATCGCAGATTGATACGGCGATTGAGGTGATCGACTTGACGGCGCTCGATGAAGCTTCACGCGAAGCAGAGAGTTTGCGCCTGACTAAGGAAGCAGCGCTTCGCTCCTTCGATCTTTCACGTGGTCCGCTGATCAGGACCAGCTTGCTCAAGCTCACTGAATCAGAATCGATCTTCCTGCTCACGATGCACCATATCGTGAGCGACGGAGGATCGATTCTGATCTTCTTTCGCGAACTCTCAGCGCTGTATGGCGCGTTCTCGAACGGGCAGTCATCACCGCTTTCTGATCTTCCGATTCAGTATGCAGACTATGCGCTCTGGCAAAGAGATTGGCTGCGCGGTGAATGCCTCGAGCGACAGCTCGATTACTGGAGAGAAAAACTGAACGGCGAGCTGCCGGTGCTCGATATTCCGGCCGATTATCCGCGGCCACCGCTTCAAACTTATTCCGGCGGGCGCGCGGTCGCGACGCTTTCCGAAGAGTTGACCAGCGCGTTGAATGCGTTGAGCCAGCGCGAAAGCGCGACGCCGTTCATGACACTGTTGGCGGCGTTCAAGGTTCTGCTGCATCGTTACTCCGGGCAGGAAGATATTATTATCGGATCGCCAATCGCGAACCGCGCGCAGTCCGAAACCGAAAACCTGATCGGATTCTTCCTGAACAATCTGGCGCTGCGTAGCGACCTCTCGGGCGATCCAACTTTTCGCGAAGCGCTTTCTCGTGTTCGCCAAACGGCGCTTGATGCTTACGCTAATCAGGATGTACCTTTCGAACGATTGATCGAAGAGCTAAAGCCGGAGCGCGATCTCAGCCGCACCTCGATTTTCCAGGTCTACTTCAACCTGTTCAGCTTTTCCGATCGCATTGATTTGCCTGACGGCGATTCAATCAACTTTGTCGACGCGTGGTTACAGTCGGAAGAGAACCTTTCGAAGTTCGATCTAACTTTGTATGCCGGCGCGGGTGATAAGAAGATCAAGCTCGCGCTGGCTTATAACACGGATTTGTTTGCGCCCGAGCGAATGACGGAAATGCTCGATCAGTTTCAGCATTTGCTCTCGCAAATCGTTGCGCATCCGCATGAAGCAATCAGCCGCCTGTCTCTCGTCACGCCGTCAGCGCGAAAGCGCCTGCCGAATCCGCATGCTCCGATTGGATCGAGCAATAGCCAGGCGATCACGTCGCTCTTTTCTGAACAAGCCGAACAGCATCCGCATGCTTTGGCGGTCATCGATCCGAACGAGAGTTGGACTTATCAAGCATTAGAGCAGCGCAGCAATCAACTCGCGAATTATTTGCGTGCAAACGGAATCGCGAAGGGCGACGTTGTAGCTATTTATGGGCACCGCAGCAGGCCACTGGTCGTAGCCATACTCGGCGTGCTGAAGGCCGGAGCGGCTTTCACGATTCTCGATCCAGCATATCCCGCAGAACGACTGATCGATTGTTTGCGGATTGCCAAACCGCGCGGCTGGATTCAAATCGAGGCGGCCGGACCGTTGCCGCCGGCCGTGGATCAATTTGTCGAGACGCTCGACTGTTGCTCTCGTCTAACGCTAAAAACGCAGACTAATTCTGAATCTGATCCGCTTGCGAGTTGCCCCACTGACAACCCAAACATTGAAATCGACGCTGACGATCTAGCTTACATTGCGTTCACGTCTGGCTCGACCGGACAGCCGAAAGGCGTGATGGGGCGACATGGCCCGCTGAGTCTTTTTACCTCGTGGGCGATCGAGAAATTCGATCTGAACAACTCCGATCGCTTCTGCATGCTTTCGGGTTTAGCTCACGATCCTTTGCATCGAGACATCTTCACGCCTCTGCAACTTGGCGGCACAATCTGCATTCCCGATCCAAGCGATCTTGAAGCACCGGAACGATTGCGATCATGGATGAAGCAGCAAGCAATTACGATTGCAAATCTGACTCCGGCGATGAGTCAACTCTTGACTGACGGTTCTGGAACCGATGAGCGGATTGACTCGCTTCGATACTCATTCTTAGTCGGCGACGTTTTGACCAAGCGTGACGTGGCGCGTCTGAAGAGGCTCGCGCCGTCGATTAGCTGCGTGAATCTCTATGGATCGACGGAAACGCAACGAGCTGTCGGCTATTTCTCCGTCGACGATTCGCATGATTTATCAGGAAAAGAAATTCTGCCGCTCGGCAAGGGCATTCGCGAAGTGCAGTTGCTGGTCTTGAATAAGTCGCAAAGGCTTTGCGGCGTCAGCGAAATCGGCGAAATCTACTTTCGTAGTCCACACCTGGCGAGAGGCTACCTATCCGATGAGAAGCTGACATGCGAACGTTTCATCACGAATCCTTTTACGAATGATCCAGCGGATCGTCTGTATCGCACTGGCGATCTTGGCCGTTACCTCCCGGATGGAAATGTCGAGCACGCCGGCCGTGCCGATCGGCAGATCAAGATTCGCGGATTTCGGATCGAACCCGGCGAGATCGAAGCAGCGCTAACAAAACATCCCGACGTGCGCGAAGCCGCCGTCATAGCACATCGTGACGAGCGCGATTGTTCTCTCGGCGCGTATATCGTTCGCGCTCAATCTGCTGAGCTTACGCCTGCAACTCTGCGCGATTGGCTAGCGGAAAAACTTCCCGCTTACATGATCCCGTCATCGATCGTGATGATCGAAGCGTTGCCGCTGACGCCAAACGGCAAACTCAATCGATGCGCTTTGCCATCACCCGAGCCGAGCAAAAAGATTACTGAATTCGACAGGCCATTCTCAGCAAACGAAGAAGCCCTGGCGTTGATTTGGAAGGAAGTCCTTCGCCTCGACCACATCGGCATTAACGACAACTTCTTCGAGTTGGGCGGACACTCTCTATTGGCGGTGCGTTTGTTTGCGTTACTCGAAAAACAATTCAATAAGCGCCTGCCGCTGGCGACCCTTTTTCAAGCACCAACGATTGCGAAGCTTGCTGCAACGATCGAGACCGATGGATCGAAGCCGTTATCTTCGCTGGTGCCGATTCAGACGCGCAGCACGCGGCTGCCGTTCTTCTGCATTCATGCAGTCGGCGGAAACGTGCTCGAGTATTACGACCTGGCGCGACATCTGGGAAATGATCAGCCGTTTTATGGTTTGCAGTCAGCCGGGTTAAGCGATGCGCATGAGCCGCATGCTCGTATAGAAGACATGGCCGCCCATTATGTGAAAGAGATTCGCGAGGTTCAACCGGTTGGTCCGTACTTCATTGGCGGAAGATCGCTGGGCGGCGTTATCGCGTACGAGGTGGCGCGTCAACTGAAAGAACAAGGACAGAAAGTCGCACTGCTTGCGTTGCTCGATTCGTATCCGGTTGGCCATCAGAAGCTTTCGAACGCGGATATATCAACGATTAGAAAGCGCCGTGCTATCAGACGAATGCAGACGCACTTTTCCAATCTTGGTCAACTCCCGATGTCAGCAAAGCTGAATTACTTGATAAGCAAATCGCGTTATGTGCCAAAGCGATTCAAGAGCAAACTGTGGCGAACAACTTACCGCTGCTTTAAGAAACTCGGCTTGAAGATTCCGCGATCGCTTCGCAGTGTTGAGCAATTTAACTGGCTCGCCGCGCACGAATTCACCCCAAGACTCTATGGTGGACCTGTGACGTTGTTTTGGGCGAGCAACGATCTGCGCGCGAAGTTCGACATGATCGAAGGCTGGGAGAGACTGGCGCCGGGCGGATTGGAAGTTCACGAGATTCCGGGAACGCACCTCGACATCATCAAAGAACCGCACGTCGAAGAGGTGGCGAAGAAATTGAGCGACTGTCTGAAGGCCGCACAGGCTGCCGCAAAAAGTTGAGCGATAGCAACCGGACTTCACCGGCGCTATCGCTCCAAGATTCAGGACTCGCAGACTATCAACGTCGCCGGCTGAGAAACCCGCTCAGAAATCCCAAGGTCAATCCGACCCCCAAAGCGATGCCAACAGATTGCCACGGATTGTGTTTGATGAAGCGCCGCGATTCGTCGATATAGTCTTCGCCAACTTCGTATCCCTGGCGAACCAGCCTTTGCGCTTTTCGTTTGCCAATTTCAACCAAATCTTCCGCGATGATTTTACCTTCGACGGCTTTTGCCGCTAGATGACCAAGCTTGAATCCCGCACTCTTGCCATTATCTACAGTAGTTGTTGCTGTGGTTGTTCCCATTCTCTAGTTCCTCCAATCGCGACAGTAACACAAAGGTTAAGCCTCTAACGCCCCGTGCCGGTTTCAAAAGTGCAACGTTCTTGTTGTTAAAAGCTAACCGCGCCTCATCAGCGGCCTGCTGGCGAGCGCATAAGCAAGAAAGCTGCCGAGGGCTAAAGCAAAGATTCCAAGTCCTCGCAGCAGCAACGGGCCCTGAGTTGAAATCCAGTCAACTATCATACGCGCTCGATCGCTCCCGAGAGCAAGTGTTGCGAAGGCACCGACGATCGCGAGCAACCCAAGCACCCGTAAGATCGTCGGCCAGCGCGCACGCGATGCGACGCCCAAAAGTATCAAGCCCACCCCGAGACGAAATCCCGCGAGGACATAAACGCCGGTCGGAGTGGTGGCGAATTGCGCGAGCGCAAACAGACGCTGCGGCGCAAACAAGCCTATGGCGCCAAGAATCATGAATGTGGCCACTACCAAAAATCCCGGCACTCTCATCGCATCACCTCACAACCGCGTCTACCTCGTACAACTCATGATGCGCTTCCGGCGAGGTAATTGCACATTGGACCGTCCGAGACTCAAGCTCGCGCGGCGACTTCTCGCGCACGCCACGAGGTTGTAAGTTTTCCCTCTAATCTCAGGAAATTGTGCGGCGAGTGGTGTGGTTGACACGCCGCCGATTAATCGGCCATCTCTTTGATCGTAATCTCTGGCTCGAGCTTGATTTCAGTCTTTACCGAATTCGAAATCAGGCAGTGCTTCTCAGCCTTCTCCAAAATCCTCGAAGCACGTTCGGCGTCGCGAGCGTGAGTAATGGTTAACGTGGGATGCAAGACGATTTCAGTCATCATGAAACCGCCGTCGAACTTCTCGAGCTTACCATCGGCGGCGGCTTTGAAGCTGACGAAATCCAGTTTTGAATTTTCAGCAATCGCCAGAAACGTAGTCATGAAACATGAATTGACCGCGCCCACAAAAAGATGTTCCGGCGTCCAGGTTCCTTCGTGACCTTTGAATTCGGGCGGCGCATCCACGTGCAGGCACGGCAGCACGGACGAACACAAATCACCCTCGCGGTCTTTCGTCCACTCGACTTCGGTCGAGTAGAAATATTGATTCTCCATTATCTTCTCCCAATTGGTTCTCAGTGCATTCTGCGATTAGCGTTTACAAGTACCCGCTAGCGGCAAATCCGCAGATTGACGATTTGCGCTACAAACTCTCACCGGCTGAAGCCTACGCTATCGATCAGATCTTCTGAATCGTAATCGTGACGGTCATCACCGGGCCGGCAGTTCGATTGTAAGAAACCCAGAAGCCCAGCGACTCGTAGCGCACAACTTTGTATTGCGATCCGTCCGGCCGCGTGTCGAGATTGGCTCCGACTACATTCTTGAAGTCCGGCGCGCCGGCTCCGCTCGCATAATCGACTGAGATGATCTTCGCTTTGTGATTTATGTCGTAAGCGATCTGCGCGGTCTCGTTGTCCGAGAAGACGTAATAATCAAGCTCTGCGTCTTTCAAAACGGGATTACCCAGCTTCGCGCGTACTTCATCCGCGGTCATGCCGAGGCGAACACCTTTGTATTCGGTGTAAAGGGGCTGCTGCGCTAACGGTTCGGCAGCGTTCGCCGAAGCTCGTGACTTTTGCGCATTCACGTTCACTGCGAATGGGGCGACCACAAACAGCACTGCGACTAAAATTAAGTTGCGTTTCACGTCGTACCTCCTGAGTTACGGTCTAAGCGTTGAAATCTCCCCCAGGTCTTTTTCCAACTGCCCAAACTTCTCCGCCCGCGCGGATCTGTAAAATGATTTGGTCCAGCGGTCGCGGCGGAGGTCCATACATCACATAACCAGTCCGGGTGTCGTAGACGCCACGATGACACGGACAGACGAGGCAACGTCGACCTTCGTCGAAGTCAACGGAGCAGCCGCGATGCGCACACTTGCGACTGAACGCCAGAAACTGACCGTCCGTAGTTCGCACCAGCACAGCAGCATCACTCGACTTCGGATAATTGAAGTAGAGAGAAGTACCAGGCACCACGCGCTCTGCGCCTTCGATCTTCGTCGGCGGATACATCAGAAGCGTTTGCCCCTGACTCTCCTTCTGCGTCTTCACTTCACCGGCCGCCAGCAGCAGACCCGCTGACGTTACCAGTGCACGATTGCAGAAGCTCCGTCGCGACAATTGTGAATCTCGCTTCTCGGCCATTTCGAAAAGACCTCCTGCCCCCAGGACTGCAACATGTATTCCTGCTTTAGGTCGCAGCTTTTGGTGGATTTACGGTGCTTATTCATGATTCGGCGGTCCCGCCATCGACGAGAATGCGAGCTTTCCCACAGAGTTTGGGAAACTTTTCGCAGCGCGCTCTGACTTTCTTTCACGGCGCTGAATGAATCTCGCGGCATATCGGTTGCGCATTAAAAACGCTGGACGTCCAGCCTCGAAAAACCTACCGAAAAGAGAAGATATGCAGACACTAAATGGCGAGATGATTTATAAGAATCAGGTCGACCCAAAACCACCGATGCCTGTGAACGACGAGATTCAAACAGAACTGATGGCCGGCGACTTGTGTTCGCTGGATTCGCCACATCGCGCCGGCGACGTCGTGCTGCGTGATGGCTCAACAGTGCACGTCCGCAAGATGGAGCCGGAAGACGATCAGGCGCTATTCGCGCTGTTCCAATCACTGTCTGAAGAATCGCGTTGGTTGCGATTCTTTTCGCTGGCCGGCGGGTCGGCGCTTGCGGCGGAAGCGCGGCGAGAGACGAATCTCGATCGCACTCTTGGATTGATCGCGTTGAGCGGACCTGAACGGCGTATGGTCGGTCACGCCTTCTATGCCGGCATCGATCATCATCGCGCCGAAGTCGCGTTCACAATCGCCGATGATTTTCAGGGGCGAGGATTGGGAACGTTGCTATTGGGCCAGCTGGCCGAAGTTGCGAAAGCTAACGGCATTCAGACCTTTGAAGCTGAAGTTGTCGCCGCTAACCACGCGATGCTGCACGTGTTTCGCGAGTCAGGCTTCCCGATCGAAGTAAAAGCTCGCGCGGGACAAATACACGTGACCCTGCCGACTTCGTTCACCAGCGATGCCATCGAACAATTCGAACGTCGCGAATCGATTGCGGCGGTGAATGCGCTGAAGCTTTTCTTCAATCCGCGATCGATCGCGGTTATCGGCGCGTCGAAAAAACGCGGCACGATTGGCGGCGAACTCTTTCACAACCTATTGAGTTATGGATTTGTGGGGCCGGTGTATCCAGTAAATCCGACGGCCGAGGTGGTCCAATCCGTGCTCGCATACAAGTCAGTCGAAGACATTCCTGGGCCAGTCGACCTGGCAGTAATTGTCGTGCAGGAAAAGTTTGTGTTCGACGCGGTCAAGGCTTGTGGCCGTAAAGGAGCAAAAGCGCTGGTAGTAATTTCCGCCGGCTTCGCAGAGACAGGCAAAGAAGGTCAAGCAAAGCAGGCTGAACTAATTCAACTCTGTCGTTCCGCCGGCATGCGACTGATCGGTCCCAACTGCATGGGCATTCTAAACGCGGACCCTGCGGTGCACATGGACGCCACGTTCGCGCCGGGCATGCCGCCGACAGGTCGCGTCGGATTCTCTTCTCAGAGCGGCGCGTTGGGCCTCGCAATTATTGAACTGGCGAATTCGCTGGGCCTTGGGATCTCAACGTTCGTCTCAGTTGGAAACAAGGCGGACATTTCAGGAAACGATCTGCTGCGTTATTGGGAACACGACGAAAACACCGACGTAATTCTGCTGTACCTGGAATCGTTCGGCAATCCGAAGAAGTTTTCGAAGATCGCGCGGCGCGTGGGCCGCAAGAAACCGATCGTCGTAGTTAAGAGCGGCCGCTCAGGAGCAGGCGCGCGCGCAACTTCATCGCACACAGGCGCACTGATCGCGGCTTCCGACGTTACAGTCGACGCACTGTTTCGCCAATCAGGTGTCATTCGCACTGATACGCTCGAAGAATTATTCGATGTAGCGGCGCTATTGGTTAATCAACCATTGCCGCGCGGCAAGCGAGTTGGAATCATCACCAATGCCGGCGGACCGGGAATCCTGTGTGCCGATACCTGTGAAGCGCGCGGCTTGGAAGTCCCACTTCTGAGTGAAGCCAGTCGTGAGAAGTTGCGATCATTTTTGGCGCCTGGAGCCGGAGTCGGCAATCCGGTAGACATGATTGCTTCAGCCGGCGCCGAACAGTACGAGCGGACGATCGAAGTGGTCGCGGCCGATCCCAACATCGACGCTTTGATCGTTTGCTTCACGCCGCCGTTGGTAACTCGCGCGGAAGACGTGGCTCGCGCAGCCGTAGCGGCGATCGATCGCGCGAAGATTGAAAAGCCCGTGCTGACAGTATTTCTTCAGGCTGATGCCGCGCCGGAAATCGTTCGCGCGAAAAAAATCCCGTCGTATAAGTTCCCCGAGACGGCAGCCATCGCTTTGGCGCGCGCGGCGCGTTATGCGCAATGGCGTGAACGGCCTGAGCGCACGCTGCCAAAATTCGACGACCTGCGGCGCGACGAAGCCGCGTCCATCGTGGCTTCGGCTCTACAGAGAGAGAGTGGCTGGCTGACGGCAGAAGAAACCGCAGCGCTGTTGTCCTGCTACGGCCTGCCTTTCATCGAACAAAAAGTCGTCGCCACGCCCGAGGCGGCCGGTGAACTTGCTGAGAAGATGGATTGTGAAATTGCTCTGAAAGTGATTGCGCCCGGCGTGCTGCACAAGACTGAAGCTGGCGGGGTGCGTCTGCATCTGCGTGGCAAAGAAGAGGTGCAAACTGCGGCCAGTGAGATACGCGACCGTCTGACCGCGCAGGGCAATCCGCCGACAGGTTTTGTGGTTCAGCGGATGGCCGGCAGCGGAATAGAGATGCTGGTTGGTGTGGTACACGATCAGCAATTCGGACCGGTCGTCGCTTGCGGCGCCGGCGGCGTTCAGGTCGAACTGTTGCGCGATGTGTCTATTCGGCTGACGCCTTTGTCGACGGAAGATGCCTCAGAGATGATTCGCAGTCTGAAGACTTATCCGCTGTTGAATCGTTTTCGCGGCGGCCCGTTGTATGACGTGGCGGCGTTGGAAGATGGACTGCTGCGCGTGAGCGCAATGGTCGAAGACCTGCCGCAAATCGCTGAGCTGGATTGCAACCCGTTCGTCGTGCAAGAGAGCGGCGCGGTAATTCTCGACGCCCGCGTGCGGGTGGAAGCAGTCGAGCCGAGACCGCTGCTGGGTGTAAGAGGATAAGAAACTCAACAAGCCGCGTAGCGGCGACAGAGTTTAGCCCGGGGTGAGCGAGCGAAAGCGAGCGCAACCCCGGGTTTTCGTTTGTTAAGAGACATTGAGCCCGCTTTAGCGGGCGAAAGAATTCTGCGCGCGGAGAGGCTCTGACTTTCTAACGCCTGAAGCAGTTTCTTTCGCCCGCTAAAGCGGGCTTCGTGATGATGATTGATTCTGATTCCAGGGGTGTCGCGACCTTTGGTCGCTTACCCCTGGCTACTCTCTTTTGCGCCTTCAGCGCGATTCGATCAAACTCCCCAAAGACTTTCCTCTCCCGCGTTCGCGCGGGCGAATTCGAAGCCCGCGTTGACGGCGCGATTATTCAACTCCAGCAGCGCGGCTTTCTTCGTCATCGCTTTCACCACGTCGAGCACAACGTCTTTGTCGAGCATGTTCGTCTTTCCCAGCAGCGCGCCGAGCGCAACCATGTTTGCTGACTTGCCGTTGCCGATCTGGTCGGCCATCTCAGTCGCCGGCAGCGCGATGACTTCGACGTCACTTCGCGTTGGCGGATGATCGATCAAAGACGAATCGTAAATTATCAGGCCGCCGGCAATCACTTCGTTTTCAAACTTCTCGAGCGACGGCTTGTTCATCGCAATCAAAATTGTCGGCGCCGAGACCAGCGGCGAACCGATCTCTGTCGTGGAGATATTCACGTGACAGTTAGCCGTACCGCCGCGCATCTCTGGTCCATACGATGGCAACCATGAAACGTGAAGGTTCTGCCGCATGCCTGCTTCCGCCAGCAAACGGCCAAGGAACAACAATCCTTGTCCGCCGAACCCCGCGATCTTCAGGCGCTGATCGACATCACCAAGAGACGAGTTGACGACTCGCGACGGCTCCGATCCGTTCTCGCGATGAAGCCCGAGAATCGATGGCAACTCTTCAATCGCGACGGCGTGACGACGATGCGTACGATGTTCGCGCTCAGCCGACTTGTCTTTGAAAACTCCCAGCGGAAAATTCGGAATCAGGTTCTGCTCGATCCATTTCAATGAATCTAACGGCGTGACGCCCCAGCCCGTCGGACAGGGCGATAAGACTTCAACCAAAGAAAAGCCGCGGCCCTCGATCTGATTTTGCAACGCTTTGCGAATCGCTTTGCGTGTCTTCGCGCGCGTCTTGTTGTCGTAAAGCGCGACGCGTTCGATGTAGGTCGGACCTTCGAGAGTTGAAAGCAGCTCAGCAACTCGCACCGGAAATCCATCGTTCGCCGCGACGCGACCCAGCGGCGTCGTCGTCGTCTTCATGCCAACAAATGAAGTCGGCGCCAACTGCCCGCCGGTCATTCCATAGATCGCGTTGTTGACAAAGATCACGGTGAAATCCTCGCCGCGATTCGCCGCGTGTAGAATTTCGTTGCCGCCAATCGCCGCGAGATCTCCATCACCCTGATAGCTAATCACCAAACTATCAGGCAGCGCGCGCTTCACCGCCGTCGCCACCGCCGGCGCGCGTCCATGCGCGACTTGCAGGTTGCCGACATCGAAATAGTAGTAAGCGAAGACAGAACAACCGACGGGACTGACGAACACGGTGCGATCCTGCGCGCCAAAGTCGTCGATCGCTTCAGCGATCATTTTGTGAATGTTTCCGTGGCCGCAGCCCGGGCAGTAATGCGTCGTCAGATGATCGCCGGGTTTGCGATCAAACTGCCCATAGAAACTCCTGGGTCTTTGAAAGGTTTGCGCGTACATCTTTCTCCTCGCTGGCTTTGATGATTTGCCGCAAAAGTTCCTCCGTCGTCGGAACCATGCCACCGACGCGTGAGTAGAAGCGAAGGGGTCGTTCGCCGTTAACAGCCAACCGCACGTCTTCGATCATTTGGCCATTGCTCAACTCGACCGTCAGAAATTGTTCGACCCATTGCGTCAAGACAGAGAGTTCTCGATACGGAAACGGCCAGAGCGTGACGGGGCGGAAGAGCCCGGCTTTGATTCCCTGCTCGCGCGCCTGATCGACTGCCGCCTTCAGCAGGCGCGACACGATGCCGTATCCGATCACGACCAACTCTGCGTCGTCGGTCTTGTAAAGCTCGTACATTTCTTCGGCGGCGTTTGCTTTCAGGTATTTCTTCTCGAGCTTCAGAACGTGCTGCTCCAGTTCTTCAGGCGAGATGAAGATCGAAGTGATGAGATTCTTTCGGGTCTCGGCATCGGCGCGCACGGCCCAGGTTTTCGGTTCAGGCTCTATCGCTCGGGTCGGAAATTCGACGGGCTCCATCATCTGTCCGATGAAGCCGTCGGCGAGCACGATCGCCGGATTGCGAAACCGATCCGCCAACTCGAACGCCAGCAAAGTCAGGTCGCACATCTCCTGACAAGAGTTCGGGGCCAGCACGATCGTGTGATAGTTGCCGTGCCCACCGCCTTTGACGATCTGGTGATAGTCGCTCTGCTCTGGCGCGATGTTTCCGAGGCCTGGTCCACCACGCATGATGTCGACGATCACGCACGGCAATTCCGAACCCGCAAGATACGAGATGCCTTCCTGCATCAGGCTCAATCCCGGGCCCGATGAGCCAGTCATCGTTCGTTCGCCGACGGACGCGGCGCCATAGACCATATTGATGGCGGCGACCTCACTCTCAGCTTGTAAGAAAGTGCCGCCTGCAGCCGGAAAGTATTTTGCCGCGGCTTCGGTGATCTCACTGGCGGGCGTGATTGGATATCCGTAGAACGACTTGCAGCCTGCCAGCAAAGCCGCTTTCACCACTGCTTCGTTTCCTTTAATCAACTCTTTAGTCATCGATGAACCTCACACGTTAGCGATCGGGCCGCGCAATCCAACAAAAGCGAGGCGCGGAGAAAACTAATTCTTGTAGACGGTGATCGCGCCGGGCTCAGGGCAGGCGTAGAAGCAAACGCCGCAGCCGGTGCAGCCGTGGCCCTGGTATTCACCGAAGTGATAACCCTGACCATTGAGCCGGTCGCTCAACCTCATGCCGCACACGGGACAGGATTCGACGCACAACCCGCATCCTTTGCATTCCTCTTGATGTACTTCAGTCCAACCGCGGTCTTTCTTTTCTTTTCCTTCGGGCATATTGATTCGCCTCCATTGGGCCAGAGCGACGGCCACGGAACGCGTCTGAATCGGCAACTCGCGTGCCTGCAATCCGCATTTCGACGCACAGTTAGAAGCCCCGAGTTTCAACGAGAACTGATTGGTTTTGAATTGGAAGTCAGGCTTGAGCTGTGGCTGTTTTGAATTTGAAGTCGAAAAAAACCGCAGCTAGTGCGGAATATGACTAGAAGGCAGGCTAATTGAGCGAGGAACTCCTTGCCAGTGAATCAATCTTCGGCCACACCGCTCACGCGATCCACTCGCAGACGAAACACAACGATCATCGGTGGTTCGGCGTCGCGAGTTAGTTCAGATTCGACGGGTGTAAGTTTCGGAAAAGTCTCGAGTATCTTCCGCAGGATTGTCCTTCGTTCCGAATCATTCCTCACTTCTTCAAAATTGCCAAAAGCTATGGCGCTCTGCCAGTGAAAATCATCCTGAATGCGATCGACCTGCAAACACACGCGCGAGTGCTTGCGCATCGCCCGAACTTTTCGTCCCGCCAACGAGTGGCTGTAAATGTGACCCTCGCTGGCGACGTAGTTGATCGGCACGACATAAGGCTCGCCATCGTCGACGCAACCGAGCCGGCCTAAAGTTCCCGCATTGACGATGTCCCACGCTTCGCGCTCGCTCAACACCTTTGTCATTGACGGATTCCTCCGCGATCACGAGGCGCAATGCGTGTGCCAGTTTGCCGAGCTTCACAATTGCCAATTCATCCGGCGATCGTCGCGCGACGATGCGGGCTTTCTCGCAATTGCTGGAGAAAGTTTGCGCAGAGAAATGAAATCGACTCGATCAGCGTCGGCCGTTGACTGGGAGATGAATGCGAAACGTCGAGCCTTCGCCGACTGTGGAGGTAGCTTCAACGCGGCCACCGTGCGCGCGCGCAATGCGACGCACCGCGGGAAGGCCGAGACCAGTACCGCCTTTTGTGGTGGTGAAGAAAGGATTGAAGATGCGGGTGAGATCTTCTTCGGTGATTCCGTGGCCGGTGTCAGAAACTTCGATCACTGCTTCGTCGCCGGTGTCTTCGGTCCGCTCGCGTTTGAGGCTGATTGTGATGCGGCCGTCGTCTTCGATCGCTTCGATAGCGTTAAGGATCAGATTCAAAACCGCGTCTTCGATCAACGGAGCATCCAAGTCAATGCGAACATCTTCGGGCGGCTCGTCGAATATAACGTGCACGCGACGGCCGCGGGAAAGCGCGCCGATGGCTTGTGAACGAGCTACATTCACTGCTCTCATAGTGAGTTCCGTCAATGAAACGTTGGCGGCACTCATCGCACGCGGACGGGCGCGGTCCAGCAGTGCGCGGACAGTTCCATCGATGCGCTCAACCTCATGACGAATTCCTTCCAGGGCTTCGCGCTCAGGATCGTTCGCGTCACGGCGGCGAATCAGAATATCAACGCCGCCTTGAATTCCCGCCAGCGGATTCTTGATTTCATGGGCCAGGCCGGCAGCCAACTCACCAACGAAAGAAAGTTGGGCTGCGCGTTGCAGCTCAGCCTGCAAACGCTTGGCTTCGGTAATGTCGGTGTTAACGATTAACTTTTGAGTTGGATTTCCCTGTTCATCTCGAACCAGGGTCCAGCGAGTTTCCACAATGATCTCTTTGCCGTGCTTGGTGATCTGGTTCATTTCGCCGCGCCACTCACCCCGTTCGAGCAAAGCCTTTTGCGCTTCCGGAAAAGCAGATGGCAGTTCGCGATATAAGAATTCCGCGGGAGTTTTTCCTAACACTTCTTCGGCCTTCCAGCCATACATGAGTTCCGCGCTCTTGTTCCAATACATCGTGCGGTCATTCATGTCGCGCACCAGGATCGCGTCCTGTGATTTATCCAGGAGTTCCGCTTGTTGGCGAACCTGAGTTTCCGCGAGTTTCAGTTGGGTGATGTCGTGGCGAATGGCGACGTACTGATAAGGCTTGCCGTCGGGACTGAGAAACGGAACGATCGTCGTATCGACCCAATAGATACTTCCGTCCTTCGCGCGATTTCGTAAATCACCTCGCCACACCTCGCCGCCGGCGATCGTCGTCCACAAGTCGCGAATAAATTCTTTCGAGTGATACCCGGAATTGATAATGCGGTGGTCCTGGCCCAACAACTCTGCGCGCGAATATTTCGAGATGCGGCAGAACGCATCGTTGACGTAATTGATTATGCCGCGCTGATCGGTGATGGCGACGATCGTGGATTGATCGAGCGCAAACTTGATATCGGCCAAATCTTTCAGCGATTCGGTGAGCGCCTTTTCGTTGGCAACAGCTTGTTTCAAGATAGCTTCGTTTGACTCAGATGAGGAAGTTCGGCGGTTCACGCGCCGTAGCTTAGAGAAGGTGAGCCGCGCGGATCAAGTTCTAGGACGGGACAGCCACAGCTTCTTCCAGTTTCTTTAGCCGGTAACGCAACTGATCGCGAGAAATGCCCAGTAATTCTGCGGCTTTCGTTTGATTTCCACCGCTGCGTTCGATCGCCTGGCGGACCATCGACATTTCGACTTCATCGAGCGAAACACCGCTCGCCGGGAGATGAAACAACTCGTGATGGCCCAGGCCTTCGCCATGAAAATGTTCCGGCGCCGGCCCGCCCGACACGCCGCGCGGGATGTATTTCATCGTGATGATGTCTTCGTCTTCGAGGATCATCGCGCGCTCGATCACGTTGCGTAGCTCGCGCACGTTGCCCGGCCAGTCGTAACGACGGAACGCCTCGGCAACTTCGGGAACGATTCCTCTGACGCGTTTTCGCAGCCGTTCGCCAAACGATTCGATGTAGTGATCGGTCAACAGCAGTACGTCGTCACCGCGCTCGCGCAACGACGGGATATCGATTTGAATTACCGACAGCCGGTAATAGAGATCGAGACGGAACCGATTACTTTCGCTCTCTCTCTTCAGATCGCGATTCGAAGCCGCGATGATGCGCGCGTCGAACGGAATATCTTTCAAACCACCGACGCGACGGAACGCGCCTTCTTCCAGCACGCGCAAGAGTTTCGCTTGCAGGCTCAACTCAAGTTCACCAATTTCATCCAACAGCAACGTGCCGCCCTCAGCCTGCTCGAACATTCCTTCCTTGCGAGCTTTGGCATCGGTGAACGCGCCTTTCTCATAGCCGAACAATTCGCTTTCAATCAGCGTGGCTGGTATGGCGGCGCAATTGATGGCGATGAATGGACCGTCAGCGCGATTCGAGTGATAGTGAATTGCTTTCGCGACCAGGTCCTTGCCGGTGCCCGATTCACCCTGCAGCAACACGGACGAGACTTCGCTCTCCGCGACCTTCTGGGCCATCGCGATCATCTCGCGGATTGCCGGCGATTGTCCGATGATTTGATCGAAGCTGAACTGTTGCGATCGTTCGCGGCGAATCAGGTTTACTTCGCGACGCAGGCGGCTGGCTTCGATGCCGTTGCGAATGGCGACGTGTAATTCTTCCAGGTTGATTGGCTTGCCGATGAAATCATAAGCCCCGCCGCGCAGCGCCGCGATTGTCTCGTCCACCAGAACGTTCGCGGTGATCATGATGATGACCGCGTCGGGTTCGCGCTGGCGCATCTTGCGCAGCACGTCCAAACCCGATCCGTCCGGCAAATTGATGTCAAGCAAAACCGCAGCCGGCGACTCAGTCTCGAACGACGCGACGCCTGCCGACGCCGTGGGCGCTTCTACTGGCTCGAAACCCCAGCCTCGCAACGCTTCACCCAGAGACCATCGGATCATCTTCTCGTCATCAATAACGAGAATTCTCTCTTTGTAATTCTTCAGTTTTTTGTCCTTCTTCCCGGTCGCCATGCGACCGATTATAGGCAACTAGGCTGCGTCAGAAAACCTTTGCGGCTCACTGGATACGAAAGCGTGCGGCAAGTCATGAAGGCGCAACCCAAAAGCCATTAGCAATCCGCGTGCTCGCATTGAGGCGCAGAAATTCGCGCAGTTCGACAACGGAAGTGAGGAATCTTCCTCAAGTCGCCGGTTCGAATTGCGTGTTTTTTCGCGAGAGTTCTCAAGCGTGACCGGCAAAGACCATCGATGGTAGCTAATGAAACCGTCTTTCCCGAATCAATGAACTGGCGCTGATTGCGAGGTCCGATCGACGACCGCGTCGGGATGTTCGCGACGAAAAGATTGGGCGATATGACAGTTCCAGCAGACCGGCAAATATGTCGTCATGGCGTCGATGGCTGCGGAAATCGGAATCTGACCCCACTCCACCGTAATACCTTCAGGGTTAAGCAAAGCCGGCTTGTGATCGGCGATGTGCATATCCGGGAACGGGCGCTCACAGAACGCGCATTTCTTGCCGCGATACCATTTCTCGAGCACACTCCGCACTAAACATTCTTCCGGCGCGACATCCAATTGCATCAGGCACTCCTGTCCGCAATCTTCTCTGAGCGGCCAGCGCCAACAGTTTTCCAGACGCAAAGCCGTTCGGCCCAACAACGACGTTGCCGCAGCATGGCGGGCATCGACTTCGACCATCGCCTGTTTTCCAGTTTCGGGGCAGATGATTACACGCTCACCCGCAAACTCTTGCCGGGCGCGGACAAAATATCTGATGCCGAAATAGATTGCGGCTACGAGCAACGCAACTATGAACAAATATATTATCGTCATGATCCACCCCCATTCCGCTCTTTGTTTAGATGGCGGACTTGTCCGCCTTCACACAGCCAGATCGCGGCTTCCGAGTTCAAGTCCTCGGCGGACAAGTTCGCCGGCTAAACAATATTCATTCAGCTACGCCTTCGGCTTCGAGTTGCTGAATCTTGCGCCGCATCCAGTGCTTTAGCGCTTGTTCCATCTTCGCTTGATTGCCTTCAGCATCAAGATCCTCAACCGTTTCACCGCTGTCGGTCAGCGGAATGAAATGACAGGGCACTTGCTCAGCACGCTTCGTTTCAGGAACGAAGTCGATCAGGTGGCACTCCGAACACGGATGTGCTTTCTCAGGCAGCGCATAGTTGACGCACGTCAGCGAATCGCGAAACGGCGACGTCTCTTTCCAGGGCGTTCGCACCGAACGCCCGTAACCGCCCTTTTCAATGAAGTCCAGTTCGGTTTTCAGCAGCTCCAGCAGGTCGCGATCATCTTTCGCCATGTCGGATCCTCCCAGCGATGTTTGAGGATTCGGGCGCACGATTGCAAACGACGCCCAGTTTCTGGAGCACATGAGCAACGATCATGCCGACGCAATACCGCCGCGATGTGAACAAACCAGTGGGAGGTTTGCGGGAATTCACTCAACCAAGCGGGCTTTTCCTCAAGCAAGTTAGTTGGTTCAAAACTTTGCCAAACTAATTTCGAGATGGCGCGAGGGGTACAAAATTTGCTCTCTTCAACGCACAAGTCCAACGTGGAGCTTGTGTTTTTTCGGCTCACTTTTTATTTCAACTTTCTGAGTTACAACCATGGGTCAACTCAACGTCGAGCAGAATATCGACGAGCCAAAAGTTCAGGCCTTCATGAGCGCGTTGCTCGATGACTTGCGCGCGCTCGAATACATGATCGAGCACGACCAGATCGAAAGCGGCGTGCATCGTGTCGGCGCTGAACAGGAGATGTTTCTCGTCGATCGCAGCTTGCGGCCCGCGCCCCTGGCTTTGGAAGTTCTCGATGGATTGAAGGACTTGCCGTTTACCACGGAGATTGCTCGATTCAATCTCGAAGCGAACCTGACTCCGCGCTTAATTGATAATCGTTGCTTCACAGAAATGGAGCAGGAGCTGAACATGCTCTTGGCGAAAGTTCGGGCCGTCGCTGAACAATATGAAGCCGATGTCCTGCTCGCCGGAATCCTGCCTACGCTTTGTCTTTCCGATTTGACGCTCGACAACCTGACGCCGATGGCGCGTTACCATGAACTAAATCGCGCAATCACGCAGGCGCGCGGCGGGCCATTCTCGATTCGCATCAAAGGACTCGACGAGTTGGAGATCGAACACGACAACCTGATGATGGAGTCGTGCAATACCAGCTTTCAAATTCACGTACAGGTCAGCCCGCGAGAATTTGCCAATTCCTACAACATCGCGCAGGCGATCACCGCTCCTGTTTTGGCGGCAGCGGTGAACTCGCCAATCCTGTTTGGAAAACGGTTGTGGCACGAGACGCGACTCGCGCTGTTTCAGCATTCGGCAGACGAGCGATCGCGCACGCAGCTTCTGCGCAGCCAGCCAACTCGCGTCGGGTTTGGCGAACGATGGGTCAGGAAATCGATCATCGAACTCTTGCACGATCAAGTTACGCGCTTTCGGCCAATCATGATTAGGCTGCCGCAGGAAAGTTCGCTGCAAGTAATGGCGCGCGGCGAAGTGCCTTCGTTATCTTCGCTGTTTCTGCACAACGGAACTGTCTGGCCGTGGAACCGCGCGTGTTATGGAGTGCGGGACGGCGTCGCGCAATTGCGCATTGAAAATCGCGCGCTGCCTGCCGGCCCGACCATCGTCGACGAGGTTGCGAACGCCGCATTCTTCACCGGATTGATGCTGGCGCTGCCGCAGGAATACGGCGAGATTGCCGAGCGCATGAGCTTCGACGATGCGAAAGCGAATTTCTTCGCGGCGGCCCGATACGATTTGCACGCGCAGTTGACCTGGATCGACAACAAGAGTTTTTCGGCGGCCGCGCTGGTGCGCGATCACTTGTTGCCGTTGGCCCATCAGGGATTGAAAGCGGCGAACGTTGACTCATCCGATATAGATAAATACCTCGGCATCATCGATAAGCGGGTGCAAACGCGACAGACAGGCGCGCGCTGGACTTTAAAGTCATTGGCGGCGATGGAGAAGTTGGAGCCTAAGGATTTGCGTTATCGCGAGCTGACCGCGCGAATGCTCCACGAGCAGAAGGAGGGCAAACCGGTGCACGAATGGAAAATTACCGCGGCCGATGACGACATCGAGTGGATCCAGAGCTATCAGACCGTCGGGCAATTTATGTCCACTGATTTGTTTACCGTGCGCGAAGACGATCTGGTTGATCTCGCGGCCAGCGTGATGGATTGGCGTCACATCCGTCACGTACCTGTCGAAGACAATGAAGGAAAGCTGATCGGATTAGTTACCCATCGCAACTTACTTCACTTACTGACTCAGGGCGTGCACGCGCGACCCGCGACGGCCTTAACTGTGCGCGAGGTCATGAAGACTGAGTTACAGACGGTCTCGTCTTCCACGCCGACGCTCGACGCCCTGGAAATCATGCAGAAGAATCGCGTGGGCTGTTTGCCGGTTGTGGATGACGGTCGTCTGGTCGGAATTCTCACGTCATTCGATTTCCTTTCAGGCGCGGCGCGGCTCTTCAAACATCATCTCGCTAACTCAAACCACCATACTCAGGAGCCAAAGGTTCTACACGCAAGCGCCTCTCGCTGACGAATTTGCCCCGGCATTGCATCCCGCCTAGTTCGCCGGCAACTTTGTTTCTTTCTTGGGATGGCACTCGACGCATTGGAATTGTGAGATGTCGCCGAGGTTTACTGGATGCTGGAACGGTTTGTTCCCTTTGTGACAGAACTCGCACTTGCGATCCACCAACCCGCCGAGATCGACCGGATGAATGAACGGGCCGACCTTGACGTTCTCTGCCGCAGGGCGGGCTGAGTCATACATCAGCGTGTGACAGACGTTGCAGTTGTTCGTGATCACTTTCCCATCGTTGCTCACGTGTTCGCCGTCGTGACAACGGAAGCATCCCGAGAAATAGAGATGTCCGATGTTGTTCGGGTGCGTCTGCCAATCGGTTCGCATCTCGGGGAAAAAGTACGTCTGAAAGATTCGCTGTATTTCGGCAACCGCGCCATCGACGGACGATTTCTTCTGCGCGTAAACGTCTGCATAGTTGGTGCGATAGAAATTGTTCAGGTTCGTGGCGATCGTGTTCACTGCTTCCGGCGTCGTTTCGTATGACTTGCTCAAAACCGCTACGGCCTCCCGCTTCAAATAAGGCAGCGACGGATCGAGCCGGCCGGCCACAAATGCCTGATCGACCGACGTGTCCGGCGGCAAATAAACGTGCGCCGGGCGGTTATGGCAATCGACACAATCCATGCGACGCTTGTTACCGTTCGTAATTTGATCGGGAGTCAGAGGCCGCGTGCGATCGAAGTATTCGGTAACCCTGCCCTGGCGATCCTTGATGCGCACCCACGGAATCACCTGTCGATGATCGTCGGTAGAAATGTAAGTGACTTCGTTTGCGATGTTCATGTGCCAGTGAATGCCGGCAACCTGACCTGTCGCGGGGCTGCCACCGCCGACATTGATCAGCAACTGGCGCTGGCGCTTGGAGTTTTGCTCGTCGTAACCGTAGTGGGTGATCGTTTTGAGTTGTGCCCCAAAAAACTTTTCGGGCCAGTGACACTGCTCGCAAGTATCCTGCGCCGGGCGTAAGTTATGAACTGGCGTAGTAATTGGGCGCGGATATTTCTTGAAAATCACGGAGTAGAGTTGGTACGCGCCTGCGAGTTTCGAGCGCACGTACCAGCTCGCGCCCGGCCCGACGTGACAACCGACACAGCCGACACGCGCATGCGCTCCCGCCTGGTAGGCCGTGAACTCAGGCTTCATCACGGTGTGACAAGTCTCGCCACAGAAATTAACCGACTCGGTGTATTCATAACCGCGATAACTTCCGAACGCGCTCGCCGAAACAAACACAAAAGTAATCAGTAGAAAAGTAAAGAACGCCCGCCGCGAATGCGGATCGTTCAAATCCAGTCTGGGATAGGCAGCAACCTCGGAAGGCTTGGCGCGATAACGCCGGCGTCGCTCGATCAGCATGCCCAAGATCACGACGGCCACGCCAAACATCAGAACCGACGGGCCAATGATGTAAGTGAGAATGCCGAGATATGGGTTCTCAGCCGAGGAAGTAATCTCGAGCAGAAAGAGCAGAAAGACGCTGACGAGGCTGGCGATGACGATCGCGGCGCCGACAAAGCTGATGTAATTGCGAAAGAGGCTGGGCGGCTTGGGAGCCAGCTGTTCAACCCCCATAGGTCGGTCCGGCGGCCGGCTCGTGTGCAGAGAATGTCTGTCCATTCTACTTGGCGGTATCCGTCTGTTCTTTGCTGGGCGGTTGCGGGTCGGTCTCGTCTGAAGAACTCTCTTTGTTCATCTCTTCAAAAGCGAGTTCGTGCTCTTCCTTGTAAAGTTCCTCTGAAACGCGACCGTCAATGAAAGCGAAGTTTACTGGATAAACGTCTGGATCGAAAATCACCTGATAGAAATGCCATACGATAATCGCGAGGGTTGCCAGCACGGCTTCGTAAAAGTGAATGGAGAGGGCGATATCGATCCACCAGCGCGCGAGAAATCCGAACACGCCGATCTTGAACCAAATCATCAAGCCCGTCAGGCCCATAATGAATGTGCCCCAAATCACCGCCCAGTACTCGGCTTTCTCGGCATAGCCAAAGCGCGCAATTTTCGGCTTCAGTCGCTTGATTCCTAAGTAGTAACTGAAATTTCCAACCACGTCGCGGACGTCTTTCAGCTTGGGCAGCATGTCTTTGACCCACTTCCGTCCGTCTTTCGACAGTACCAAATAACCGAGGTGATAGATGCCGACGATCATCATGATGACTGCTGCGACACGATGGATGATGCGCCGGAGATATTCATTCGAACCGAGCAACCACGACAACCCCGAGTCGGGATACTGTAAAGCGAAGCCGCTGAGCACCAGCACGATGAAACTGGCCAACAAAAGCAGGTGCTGAATTCTTTGATTTATAGTCAGTCTAACGATCGTGCGCTGTTGATTTCGCCGAGCCAAAACTTTCTTTCGCCACACGAGCGCGTTGTGAAGCGCCATGCCGCCAATCGTGAGAAAGATCAGTGGCAGATAAATCCATCGCACGATCCTCGTGCCGCGCGCTCCCATGTCGCGCGAGCCGACGTTCGAAACTAATTCAGAAGCAAAATGGATCTTGCCTTTGGTGAAGTTCTCGCTCGCGCCGACGTGGCATTGGCCGCATGTCTGCTGCAAGTTGCTGGCGTTGATCATCGAACGTGGATCGGACGAAGGCAGAATGTTGTGCACACCGTGACAGCTCGCGCAGTTTGCCACGACTTTCGATCCAAGATGCGAAGCCAATCCATGATAGCTGTCGCGATAACTGCTGACGCGCCCGCTCGCCACTCCGAATTCCTGCGTCAGCGTCACGCCTTCATGACACTTCGCGCAGCTATCGGTTCCGACGCTCGGCGAGATCGTGTCCTTCGTTCCATCAAACGGCATCAGGATATTGTGGATGCCGTGACAGTCGGTGCAGACGGGCGTGCGACTGACGCCGCGCGCCAGAGCCTGACCGTGAATACTCTGCATGAACTCGTTGGCTTCAGTGCGATGACACTTGCCGCACGTGTTCGGAATATTCACCTTTGCAATTGTCGATTGTTGATTCGAAGCGGGCTCAACGTCGTGGCCGTTGTGGCAGTCGGTACAGACTGCCGCACTCATGTTGCCGCGCGCGATCGCTTTCGCGTGAACGCTTTCGCGATAAGCAAGCAACGGCCGATTGCTGATTCCGCTGCCCTGCATCACCGTCTTGTCGCCATGGCAACGGCCGCAAGTCTCAGCGACATTCGCGCGATTGATCGTCGACTTCGGATCGCTCGCCGGCAGCATCGTCATCATGTCGCCGCTCCTGGTGTGACAGTCGAGGCATGCCGCAGCTTTCGCGCCATTTCGAATTGCTTGCGCATGGAAGCTGTGGTCATACGCGGTATGCGGAGCAGTGTGAAAAAGCGAACCGGCCAGATAAGGAAGCTGTTTGCCGGGACCATGACATCCCTGGCATTGAAGTGTCGGCGGCGGCGCGGGAGACGCGGCTGCGTTTGGACCACCGATGATGGCTCCTTCATTCGGTTTGATGGACGCAGGAGTAGAGTTTTGATTTCCCTGGGCCGCCGCAGACCTGAGCAGGACCACACCGGTTGACGCGCAGACCAATACTGCAATCAGGAGAATAAGAAAGGCAGTATGTCGTCGCACGAATCCTCTTTTCCGGGAGGTATCATTTTGAAGCTTAGTCTGAGCCGTACCGATCATGCGGTGACTCGCGTCACACGCGTAGAACTCTGAAGCACTGTTCGCGAAGCGAACGAATTCAATAACCGGTGGCCGCGGCACCGGATCTTGATGCCAAAGAAATCTGACCCTGAAAGGGTCAAATTGCAGTCGCAATTTTCTTCGACCCTTTCAGGGTCACGTACTGGAGCCCTGATCTGTTCCGTGGGCGTTGCCCACGGCTATTGAATTCAACCGCTTACTTCACTGACTTCATATAACCAACCAGGGCCTTTGCCTGATCGGCGGTAATGCCCTTCTCTTTAAAGGCCGGCATATTGGGCGGTTTCTCCATCGTCTTGCCGTCCATAACAGTTTGCGTAAGAACATCATCCGCCTTTGTCTTATCGATCTTCTTCTCGGCCGTGGCGCCATGGCACATCTTGCACTTTGTGTTGTACAACGCGGCGGTGTCGTCATCGCTGGCCGTGCGGGCTGGCACAGAAATTAGTAATGCGGCGGCGACAAGCGGAATACCTATTAGAGCTGCTGCGATCTTCTTCATTGCGATCCCTTCCTCCAAAAGACTTGAATGAAATCCCCCTGCGGGAACAAGCATCCCTTCGGCAATGATTGTGCCGGAAGGAATGTTGAGAAAACCTACAGTTCGTTGTGTCTTGAATGCGAGATTTTTCGCAAGATTGGGAGAATTTTCATGGAAGTAACCACAAAGACACCAAGATACGAAAGTGAAGAGCGAAAACCGTCAATCCTCACCTCCGTGCCTTTGTGCCTTTGTGGCGGATTCTATTACGCCGCAGCTTTCTTATGACAGACCGTGCACTTCTTCGAAGTCGGCGGCGCCGGATCCAATGTCGGTCGAGCTTTCACAACTTCATCGTGACAGGCGCCACAGCTGTGATGGAACGCCTGTTGGTTCGTCATGACGGTCGGTTCCGCGCGGCCTTCAAACTTCACTGACGGAATTTCCGGCAGTAGCTTTGGCTTTGAATCAGACCGCGCATGACAATCGGTGCAAGCATTGACCACCGTCGCCGGATCCTTGTCGAGCAATTCCACAGTCAAGGTCGTGGTGCGATCGGCCGGCCACGCTGTCTTGTGCGGCGGATGCTTCATAGCTTCAGCGGCTGGTTGTGCCGTGTGATGGCAGTCGACGCAGGCAAGCTGTTGGGTGCCATCGGGACTGCGCTTTTCCGTGGCGTGCTTCATGTGATTGAACGTCACCTGGCCCAGCTTAGCTTCTTTCGCCAGAACGATTGTGTCTGGCATTTTGGTCTGCGAGCTGGTCTTGTTGATGACCAGGCCCGACGCGAGCACGAGTAAAGTAAGAAAGACCGCGAATCGAAAGACTGATGCGGGTTTGATTTCAGGGGATTTATACATCTAGCGTAGCCTCCTAAGTAGTTGTTAGTATCCTAGCATTAAGCAGCCAATGTTGAGCCGCACTCCTGACGCAACCTGGTCTCACACAATCGACAAAAGTCACTGGCCTTCAAATCAACGTCCTCAACTGAATTCGAAAAACGCATCACGCAATCAAAATTGACGCAATGCGCCATCCCAAACGCGTGGCCGAGTTCGTGTGTCGCTTCCTTCTCAGCTCGCGCAAATAACAATTCTCTGTTTGCGGGCAAGCCATAAAATCGTTGATGCAGGCGATGCGTCGACATTAAAGCCGCGCTGCCGTTGACCTGCGCTTCGCCGAAGACAAACGTAAAGATCGGTATGAAAAGATCGACTTCCGTAATACCTAGAAACTTGCTCGCGTGGCCATGATCTAGTTCGCGCAGCTTCGCGAGCAACTGCGTTGAATGATATTGCCGCCGCGTCGCGTTGTATGCGTCCTGCGGATTCAGGTTCGTCGCGACTTCAATACAGCGCCCGCCGAAAGTTCCCGGAAGCGCCAGCATCAAGTAATCGAGAAGCTCTCGATCCACGTCGCCGATCGAAATTAGCCCTATCTCCGGAACGCCCGCCATTGTTGAAAGGTCGACTTGCAAATGAGTCTCTGTGGCTCTGAGCGATCTCTGTGCCTCTGTGGTGATGATCTTTCCAGCTCAATTTCACCACTGAGACACAGAGGGCTCACCAAGGCACAGAGAGGCTTCTATCCCGCTTTCAATACGCGCGACTGCCCGCCAACAGTCTCGCGCTTGAATCCGTATTTCTTGATGCGGTTGTAGAGCGTCACCCGATCGATTTCCAACAGCCGCGCCGCGCGATAAATATTCCAACCCGTCTCTTCCAAAGTTCGCTTGATGTGCACTCGTTCGATTTCAGCCAGCGACCGGCCCGCGGGTCCCCCATTCGCGTGATTGACCTTCAGCGGTAAGTCATCAGGTTCGATCTTCACGGTCTTGCAAACCAACACCGCGCGCTCGATGGCGTTTTGCAATTCGCGCACATTGCCGGGCCAATCGTAATTCGTCAGCACGCTTTCCGCTTCGCTCGAGAGTTTCATGACCTGGCGATTCATGCCGCGCGCAAACTTCTTCAAGAAATGATCGGCCAGCAGCGGAATGTCCTCGCGCCGCTCGCGCAGCGGCGGAATCGTGATCGAGAAAACATTAATTCGATAGTAGAGATCCTCACGGAATTTCTCTTCGCTAATCATCGTTTCCAGGTTCTTGTTCGTGGCCGCAATCAAGCGAAAATTCACGGGAATTTCGACATTTGCACCGACGCGAAAGATCTTCTTCTCTTCCAGCACGCGCAACAGATCGACCTGCGTCTTCAAGGTGATGTCGCCGATTTCGTCGAGGAACAACGTGCCGCCATCGGCCATCTCGAATTTTCCTTTGCGCCGGTATTGCGCGCCGGTGAACGCGCCTTTTTCGTGACCGAACAATTCTGATTCGAGCACGCCTTCCGAAAGCGCGCCGCAGTTCACGACCACGATCGGCATGTAGCGGCGCGCACTGTTCACGTGAATCGCGCGGGCGATCAACTCCTTGCCGGTGCCTGATTCGCCGCGGATCAACACGGTCGTGTCCGACGCTGAGACCATCGCGACTTGCTCCAGCAGACGCCGCGTCGCCGCGCTCATACCGACGATCTCATGCAGCAAATTTAGTTCGTCGATCTTCGTGCGCAGCTTTTGGTTTTCAGAAACCAGTTGCTTACGCTCAACTGCTTTTTGAATCGTGTGTTCCAGATCGTCCGGATTGAATGGTTTGATGATGTAATCGTACGCGCCCTGCTTCATCGCTTCGACGGCGCTCTCGACGGAAGCGTAGGCGGTCATGATGATCACGGTCGCATCGGGTTGCGCTTCTTTCAGCTTGCGCTGCAGTTCGAGACCGTCAATCCCCGGCATGCGAATGTCGAGCAGAAAAATGTCCCAACTGCCACGCGCAAGCTTTTCTAACGCGACCTTTGCCGACTCGGCCGTATCGCATCCGTAACCTTCATCGCGAAACCAATCGCCGAGCGAATCTCGAACGACAGCTTCGTCATCCACGATCAATATGCGAGCGCGTGTTGGCTCCATGATTGAACCTCCAAATCTTTTGACTCGATCCGATCCGGCAATCGAATCACAAACGTGGTTCCACAACCCGGCGCGGACTCGACGTCAATTCCGCCGCCGTGACCCGTCACGATTCCATAAACAACCGCCAGCCCGAGACCGACGCCTTTGCCTTGTTCCTTGGTCGTAAAAAACGGCTCGAAGACGTGTTGCTTAGTCTCCTGATCCATCCCGACGCCGTTGTCGCTGATGCGAATCTCTGCGCAATTGCGATCCGCGACGTATCGAGAGCTGATCGTGATTTCGCCTTCGCCCTGATGCACGGCTTCGCAAGCGTTAATAAGCAAAGCCACGAGCGCCTGCTTGATCTGCTGCTCGTCACAGACAACTTTCTGGAGATTGGGATCGCATTTCGTCACGGCGCATGCGCCGCTTAAGTCGATCTTGTGACGTACCAGCCGTACCGAATCGTTGATGACGTCGTTGAGACTGTTTGGCTTAACGTTAGGTTTTGTCTGCCGCGAGAATTGCAACAGGCCTTTCACGATTTCGCCGCAGCGTGCTGATTCAGCAGCGATTGTTTCGATGTGTTTCTTTGTTTCTTCATCATCTGATGAGGCGCTGCCGTTGCGGCTCAGGCGTTTCAGCACCAGCCGCGCGTAAACCAAAATGCCCGCCAGCGGATTGTTGATTTCGTGCGCGACGATCGCCGCGAGCTTACCAATCGAAGCCAGCTTCTCGACTTTCAGAACATGCTCGTGGGCTTGTTCCAACTCGAGCGTTTTCTTCTCGACGCGATCTTCCAACGTCTTCGTCCAGTCATTTATCTCGGCGTTCGCGCGCTTCAACTCACCGGTCATGCGATTGAATGAATGAGCGAGTTCGCCAACTTCATCGTGTGAACGGACCCTGATTTTGTAATCAAGTTCGCCGGCCGCCACATGATTTGTTCCGACAATCAGCTGCCTGATCGGCTTATGCACCATCAACCAGATCAGCGTTACAAACACTAGAGACAGCAAAACCACAGCCGCAATTAAGCTCGTCAGCATTTGCTGCCGGCTGGCCCTGATTGCCGAATCGACGGTGTCCAGCGACATCCGCACATTGATCATGCCGAGAACTTTTGTGTCCGTCGGGTGCGCGTGACATCCCGCATTGGAGCAACTCGCCTCGTTCTCAATCGGATTGATGACGCTCAACGTACGGCGACCGGCGGCATCGGTAAAGATTCGCGTACGCTCTTGCCGGGTTAGCTGATGCGGAATCGCGCCAGCAACTTGCGCCGCCTGGCCCTCGCGCGCATGACATGCGGTGCATGCTTCGGCGTTCTTGTCGACGCGCGTGAACAACTCGTGTTCATCTGTCGATGACTTGATCTCGCCGGCCTTGTTAAAGATGCTGATCTTCTCGATGCCCGGCTGTGAACCAATCGACGTAACGATCTGATTGATCTCGTCGCTACGATTATGGAGCATCCCATAGCGCGTGCTGCGCTTTACGGTTTCCGTGATGCGATCGCCGGCGGCATAGGTGGCTTCCTCGAGATTCTCGCGATGCACGCGAATAATTTTGTAGCCAAGCGCGGAAAAAATGATCACCATTCCGCCGATCACGCAGAGGGTGAGTTTCAGACTCAAGTTGATCGAGGTCAGATGTTTTCTGCGTCCGACACTTCCCTCTCCCTCTGGGAGATGGTTAGGGTGAGGGCTTAAGGGCGAGTGAAAACCAAAATTCTTATTTAATCTCACCTCAATCCCTCATCTCAGCCCTCTCCCAAAGGGAGAGGGAGTTTTCTAATTCTTCGCGTGACAGGAATCGCACCTTTCCTTTTGCCGCACGCCGACCGCCTTCACACCGTCGTGGCACGTTCCGCAATTCGTCATCTTCCTGTCCGGCGTGATGTCGGCGGTCGCCGGCAGGGTCCTGAACAATCCCGAATGGCATGTGTTGCAGTTAGGGTTCTTCTGATCGACGTGACGCGCATGGATGAATACGCATTGTCCGGGACTCGTCTTTCCCATCTTGATCGCGATGGGCCCGGGCATCTTTAACTCAGCTAAGCCTCTGCTGAGATCGACGCTTCCCGATCCCTCGAACACAGCCGGCAACGGAAGACGTCGTTTGATTCCGTCGTAACTGAGGGCGGCCGTGCCGCCGAGCACGATTACGCACAACACAAACGCCAATGTCGTCGCGCTCCAAAGCGGCGCACGAAACGCCGTGAGCGCGGGCAATTCAGCGCGCTTGCCCTGCGCGATTTCTTTCATGTCTTCCGGTGGAAACACGTCGAGATATTTCACCGCCAAGCCAAACATGATGAATCCGGCTGTGACGATCGATGCGGTGATCGCCAGCTCATTCCAGCTCGGGAAGTAATGCACACCTGACGATTGATCCATGCCCGTGATCGCGACGTTGATACGGTTCATCACAAAGCCGAGCACAATCATCAGCGCCGAAGCGAACAGTCCAAATTGATTGTTGCGAATGCGCGGAATGAACAGCATGACGATCGGCGCGATCACGCCGAGCAGCATCTCTGCCAGAAACATTCGACCTTCGTAAGTCGGCTGAAACGCCAGCGACAGCACGCCGCGCGACTGCATGTCTATAACTCGAATAACGAAGTAGACAAGCAATGTAACCGCGCCAACTGCTCCGATTTTTGTTAGTAATTCAAAGTCGAGATGTTTGCGAAATGCGCGGAGGCTGAGATACGACTCAAAGATCGTCATCGCGCAACCGAGGGCAATCGCTGAGATGAAAAAGAAGATCGGCATCAGCGGCGAGTACCACAGCGGATGCAGCTTGTGCGGCACGATCAAATAGAGTGTGCCCAGCGATGATTGATGCATCGTCGAAAGCAACACCCCGAGTATGACCAGCGGAATTGTGATCGATTTCACGATCTTATATGGCTGCTTCCACCGCAGCTTCTCGAGGACGAGCGGACTGAACTCAAGCATCAGCACCGTCGTGTAAAGCGTCACGCACCAGCCTACTTCGAACATCACTGAATGCGGGTTCCACATGATCAGCGGATGCCAGATGTTGTACGGCCGGCCTAAATCGAACATCAATCCGACACAAACCAGCGAATAGCCGAGGAACGCCGTCAGAATTGCGGGGCGAACAATGGGGCGATATTTTTCAATGTGAAAAATGTAAACGACCGCGCTGATCGTGAATCCGCCGGCAGCCAGCGCAACGCCGCACAACACATCAAATCCAATCCAAATCCCCCACGGAAATTGCGCGCTGAGATTTGTGGTCGCGCCGAGCCCTTTGGTGAAGCGAAGAATCGTCGCGTAGAAACCTGCCGCCAAAATCAGCATCAGAACAATTCGCCAGAAAGTGATTTTCGGGAAACGCAAACTGATCTTTGACATGGTTCAGTTTCTTTCTCCCTCTCCTTTGGGAGAGGGTCGGGGTGAGGGCCTACGTAACAATCACCGATCAATAAAGCCCTCGCCGCTAATAAGCGGCGCCGCAAGAAAAAGAAGAAAGGTTGTGCTTCGCTACTCAAGCCCTCACCCTAACCCTCTCCCAGAGGGAGAGGGCGTTTTGTCTTGCAACGCGCTCGATTCCTGCTGACGATGGTTCTCCTCTTCGGCCTTCTTTACTTCCTCGCGCCGCTTCGTGATCCACCAGATGCCGCTCATCAAAACGCCGCCGACGCTTACGACTGTCGGCAGTTTGTGCAAGACATTCCAGGTCAGGTGCGGCAACGGCTGTTGCTGCAAATCGGTGCGGTAGCCGAGCGACTCGAACGGCACATCGGAAAGCAACAACACCGACGTGCCCCCAACTTCCGTAGCGCCGTAAACGTGATTGACGTAGCGTGCCGGATTATTTCGAATGCGGGTTTCAGCTTCCGCGATCAATTCTTCGCGATCACCGAACTTCGTCGCGCCGGTCGGACAGACTGTGGCGCACGCCGTCGCCAACCCTGCGGCAACTCGATCGCGGCACAGGTCACACTTGCGTACGCGCGGTGTGATCGGATCGTCCCATTCGTACTGCGGCACGCTGAACGGGCACGCCTGCACACAGTAGCGACAGCCCATGCACTTGCTGGCTTCGTACGAGACGGGTCCTTGCTCTGACTTCACTAACGCGCCGACCGGGCAGACGGAAACGCACGTCGGCTCGTTGCAGTGCATGCACATGCGCCGCACGTAACGATTGTTCCGGCGGTTGACGACTGTGAATGTATCAGCGGATAGATTGTCGCGAAGGAAATTGTCGGCGGTCTTGGGAAGCTTGTTTCGTTCTTTGCAGGCGCCGTAGCAAGCGCCGCAGCCGATGCACAACGTGCTGTCGAAGAGCAGGGCCTTCTTCGTTACCTTTTGAGTGTCCATTTTTCACCTATGGGACTCATCGGGCTGTTGAGAAAATGAGCAACTGTCATTCCTGTGAAGTCTTACGCTCTTTGAACTCGAGCTTGAAGTTCCGGTGGAATTTCGCGGGGAAATTTACTCACGACACTCAACCCCGAATTGGCGTAGTGAAAGTCCACAGCTTCTTTTGAATTTCACCCATCCTAGCCGTCGTGTCAGTACCCGGAGCGGTAGCGACGGGATCAAGCGAATCGATCGGATGTCTTGATCCGCTCGCTACCGCTCGCGGTACCGACACAACTTCGGGGTTGAGCCCGAATCGAATCAAACTTCTTTGTCTTGCGGACGAAGAAACATTTCGTTGAACTGCTTCCAGGTTCCATCATCCGCAAATTCGAGCACGCCACCGGTCAGTTGGCCGCCGTCCTGCAACACCTGGCCCAGTTGCATGTGGTCAAGCGTTTGGGCCGCGAAGAATTCCTGGACTCGCTGCGCTTCGTTCTTTAGCCAACACCTGGCTTCATCAGCCGTGACCAGATGCTTCAGATTCGTTGCCAGGTTTCTTGGCTTCAACGAACAGACCCAACCCTCTCGGTACGGATCGCTCTGAATCATTTCGGGATGCCAGGGCAATTCTTTGTCGACTGAGGTCACCACACCGTCGATTGGCGAAGCGAACGCCGCGCGATGGTTGTCTTGCTTCAACGCAAAGAGAACGTCGCCGCGGCGAACTTGCTTGCCGACTTCCGGCAGCACCACGTCATCGATGCGGCCGATCAGCCGCTGCGCAAATTCATCGAGACCGACAGTCGTATTGCCCGACGGCTTGACCTCGACCCAGGTGTGTCCACTGTCGAGAAAGAGATTCGCCGGCGCCGACAAATTTGCGAACGCTGCTGCCGGCACGAGATGGTCGGCGAGATTGCGCGACGCATACTCTTTCTTAGCTTTTCTCCATTGCACGATCCCGTCGACTCCGACGCAAACCAGAATCGTTAAAACTACAAATAGGGCTACCATGATGTTCACCTCCGCTTTGAAATTAAGATTGCTGTTTTGTGATCCGCTTCCTCGATTGCTGAAAGCGGAAAGAATGAACTAATGACTCGTCGAGTTTGCTCGACGCTTAATCCATGTAGAAATTCTCGTGTCAATAAACCGCCGTCCGTCATAGTCGGAATGATTGCGTCATGTTCGTCGATCAAGATTTTGCCGATAAGAGAACGTAGCTTTTCGATTTCTCTCGTCAGCCACTGCCTGACTTTTTCGCCGTACATCAATCGTCTGAGACAAGTTTTCAGATCGGTTGGTTCGATTATCATCGTCCAGCCTTCACCATAAGGATCGCGGTTGATGAGGGCCGGACGGAGAAGCAAGTTTGAATTGACGTCCAGGACTCTCCCGGAGACTGGCGATGCGAGCGCGGTCACGCCGGATTGATGAGTAACACGGCACGCTTCTTCGCTGCGCTTGACGTGTCGATTCAGCGAAGGCAGCGCAAGTGAATATGCCGTTCCCAGCATTCGCTGGCCAAAGTCATCCAGCCCCACGCGAACGACTCCATCTTCTTCGATCCGCGCCCAGTTGTGGCCCGGGTGATAAAAAAGATTTCGCGCAATCTCGCAACCTTGAACGTTGATGAGGTCAATGGCGCTCTCAACGTTCCGATCTGAAAGAGCAAACTTCTGTTTGGGATGCCTGTGAAGAGCTTCATCGAAAGGACATCGCTCGCAGTCGTAACTTCGATCGCACAACTTGTAGTCAACCACGCCGGCGTCCATCCATAAACAGTTAAGAACCTCAGCACTGTTTGCTTGCTGGAACGTTTGTGGTTGGTTGAGTCCGTTCATTTCAGCCTCTTGCATCTCTGCCGCAATGTGTAAGCGCAACCGCTGTTCCGAGATCGTCAACACTGAGCGCCTGGCTGTAAGTCGCGCTATTTATTCAGTTGTAGACGGCGGTGAAAGAAAAGATCAGAAGGCGAAATGAGAGGAAGCGTTGAGCTTCTCAACACGAATCTTGCCGCGCTCTTCATTGTTCAGCTAAACGCGAATGAAGCAGCAGTTGAAAAACTAAACAGCAGTTGTTGATGAATTCAACGGGATATGTCGGAAGCCCGACCGTTAGGGAGGGCCAGTTGGGTTAGTTGCCCTCCCTGACGGTCGGGCCTCTGACAGGCGATCAAAAACGCCAGGTCGCCCCGGTATGACAACGCTTGCAGGCGGTGAAGTCTGCGCCCCCGAAGGCGCGTTTGCCATCATGGCAGGTCATACAACTTTGCGCGCGACCAGTCGCGTGATGATTCAGCGGTTCAGGTGTTGTCATTTGCCGGCGTTGCGGTTGGCCCGGGCGCACCTGGTGACACTCGTTGCAGGTAACTTTCTGATGCTTTGCATGACTGAAGCTCACTTTGAAGGCAGGCATCATCTCAGGCGTGTGTGAATAGCCACCGAGTTGATGACATGTGCCGCAAGATGAAATATCGCGACCGCCCGATTGCGCGCGGGGAGTGTGGCAACGCCAGCACGTCGTGTGCGCATTGAAACTGGATGGGATCGACATCGCGACGCCGCCGCGCGATTCTCGATGACATGTGGCGCAGCTGATGCCGCCCATACTCAAGTGGCGCGCATGATCAAACTTCATCCTGAAACTCTTGAGATGAGGAAACGGTTTCAATGCTCCTGACTTCACGTCAGTGTGACAGATAGTGCAGATCGGACTCTCGGAATTTGAAAATTGCTGCGCGTGACATCCCGCACAAGGCAGATGGTTCGATGCTCCTGGTCTCTTGGGAATCGGAGCGTTCGAATCGCGACGATGACAGAGCAGACAGGGCAGGCGCGAATGGTTGCGACTGCTGTGCTGAAATTTTCCATAGTCGAGGCCTTCGGGAAATTGCATTTGTTCCTGAGGTGATTGCGGTACGTTAGGATCAGCTGTCGGAATAAGTGCTCTTGAATTAATAACCGCGAGAGCGCCAATGACGATAGCAATCGTGAGCGGAACGAGTCCCGTAGGGACGAAATATTTGTAGAAGCCGCGAAAGACAAACCGTTTGAAGCTCCGTAGGCGCGCAATGTGCCCGTATCGGATTGCGCTCCTACGGAGCTTTGAATTCTTTTGGTCGCCGTGTTCTATAAACATTGCGCTCCTGCGGAGCTAAACCATCAACTCGTCTTCTTCGGCTTAGGCGTCGGTATCGCCTGCGGATGATTCTCCGGCAAGGGATCCTTGCCGAAGGTCACGTGACATTTCGTGCAGACAAAATTTGGATCTTTCTTTCGACTATCAATCTCGAAATTCAGCGCGCCGCCTTCATCCATGTTAGTCGTGATATGACATCCGTCAGCGCCGCCGCACGATCGCACTGGAACTTTGATCGTTTTTGGATCGATGGTGCTGAAGCTTGCGCTGTCGACCTTATGACAATTCAGGCAGCTTAGATCCGGATGCTCGCCGCCTTCGTGACGAAACGCGCCTGCGGAAATTCTTCTGCTCCAACGCGCCAGCATAAACTTGTCCGCGCCCATCGTCGCCGCCAGCTTCGCATCGAAATCAACTTTCAATTGCATCGGCGCGACGAGCTTATGGCACATCTCGCAGTTCTTCGGCTCAGGCGCGATCCCGGAATCCGCGCTATGACAAGTGAAGCAGATCGTGTGGCTGTTCGGGATCGTTTTGAACGTTCCCTTCTTCAGCCAGAACGCATCGCCGATCCCCTTCGGGGGTTTGATGACGTACTCTTCGCTGGATTTTCCCTGCGGTTGATAGGTCTCGTGACAGACGGGACAGCTCTTGGGCGGCGCGGGTTTCTTCTCCTGAAATGAAACGGCAACCGTCGCGATGTCGTTTAGAGTCGGGTTACTGCCCGACCGTGCGGCCGGTAGGCCGCCTCTAAACGGAATCCTATTCAACCCAACCACGTCGATATGCTTGTCATGCGGAAAGCCAACCCCGAATTCAGAAACGAATTCGCGGCGCTTGAGTTTTGGATCGGTTACGTCGCCAAGACTCGGGAACAACCAACGCGCGGTGTCTTTCGGGGTAACCGCGAGATGGCAATTCGAGCAGATTGAAGGTGCGGGCCGTTCGCGCGCGAAGAACTGCTCCTTATGACAACTCAAGCATGACGAGTGCTCGGGAAAGTCGGTGACATCCGGAAACGCCGCATCGCCTTTACGAAACTCTTTGTAGTTCTTCGCAGGGACTTTATGACAGGAATTGCAGACAAGCTTTTGATTGACGACGTGAGTCGTGTGCGAGAACTTTGTGTAATCGACTTTTGGCTTGGGCGGAACTCTTGGTTTTCGCGATCGCGAACGCTGCGATTTCTTTTGGGGCTCAGGCGCAGCCGCCGAGGTTCTCTCAATCAGTTGGAATGAAACCGCCGCGACAAAGAGAATGATCGAAAGAGCAACCCACCCTTTTTTCGTCCGTTTGTGAGACCGTTCGTCCGCCATCTGCAGATTTCTAACTGGGATTTCTTTGTTGCCTACTTTCGATTTGTCTAATCTTAAGATAAACCAGCAAGGCCAGAAACAAAATGAAGACCAGCGACACGACCAAACCTTCGCGCCGAAAGCGTCTTTCGCCCAACGCGATCAACCCCGCCTGATAACCCTTGGCGGCCGCATCCAATCCAGGCGCAACCACCTTATCAACTTCCGCGGCCGATGAAGAGTGAATCAGCACGCGCGCGTGCGTGAGCGCATCGGTGGCGCCTTTCAACTCGAACTTCGGCTTGCTTACTTCCATCCCTTTCTTTTCCGCATCGTTCAATATCGCGGTTGATTTGTCGATGCTGGCGATCAATTCGTCGATGCGCGAACGCATCATTCCCGCTGCGGCGAAACCTTTATCGCCATTCGAGTGACAGTTGATACAGAGCGCGCCTTGCTGGGTTCCAATCAATTGATCGTTTGGTTTCAGGATTGCGTGATTACTGTGACAGGTGATGCACTCAGCGAGTTGCTTGTCGTCGAAAGCCTTCTTGTGCGGACTAGTCTGAAATAACTCGGCCTGGCGCCCATGACACTGGCCGCAGACGTTCGCAACGGATGCTATTCCCGGCGGCGTCGCGCCATGATTGCCATGACAATCGTTGCAAGTCGGCGCCGACAGATCCTGTTTGTCGTAAAGCGCTTTGGCATGCACGCTCGTTTTGTATTTGTCGAATTGATCGCTCGGGATGCCGAACGGCTTCATGTAATCGGCGCTCGCGTGACACTTGGCGCAGGTCGTCGCGACGTTCGACGGATACACCGAGGAAAGCGGATCAGTAGGCGCACGAATCCCGTGCACACTGTGACAACTGATGCAGGTGGCAACGCGCGTCTCGCCTTTCTCTTTCAACAGATGACCGTGGACGCTGGTGTAGTACTCACGTTCCTGATCCACGCGCAGCGAAGGGTTGAATCGCTTCATCAGGTTAGCGTCGCTGTGGCACTTGCCGCAGTAAGCCGGGATGTCGAGCGTCTTCGGTTTCCCTAAATAACCCTTGCGGGGATCTTTTGCGGCTTCTTTCGTGTCGGCGTTCGGATCGCCGCCGTGACAATCGTTGCAGGAAAGTCCGCGCGACTTGTGTATGTCGTTATCGAAAAGTTTGGCCGGCGCGCTCAAGCGCGTGTCGTCAAGCTTGATGTGACACTCGACGCAGGAAGATTTCTTTTGGGCTGATGCCGGCACAGCAAACGTCAGGATTACCAGCACTGGAAGGACAACCCCGAAAGATAATGAAAAATGAAAATTGAAAAACATAAATTGCAAACTGCGAACGGCTCGGCACATTGATGAAGCGCGATGCCACAATGGTTCAATTCGCAATTTGCACTTTTCAATTTTCATTTTGCAATTCATCTTCATCACTTCGCGACGTATCCAACGATCGTCATTACCACCATGTACGCCAGCGCGAACACTCCGCAGATGTTGAAAATCAAATGTCGCCTGCGATTCTCAGGATCGCGATCGATGAACGGTACGATAAACAAAAGCAGCGCGATCGCATTGAAAGCCATGATGCCGAGCACCTCGCCGTCCATGCCCAGGATCTTCGCTGGAATCCACTTCAACGTCTGAAACATGAAGAGGAAATACCACTCGGGCTTGATACCAGCCGGCGCCGGAGCAAACGCATCGGCCTTTTCGCCGAGCTCCCACGGAAACAGCGCCGCCAACGCCGCCAGCACGCCGATCGCCAGAATCCATCCAATCAAATCACGCAGAACGAAGTTCGGAAAGAACTTCATCCGCTGATAATTGTGTTCGTACTTCTTCGGCACGTGCATGCCGTGAAGCTGGACCAGCGCCACGTGAATCGCGATGAAAACCGTGGCCGTGGCGGGCAACACGGCGACGTGAAAGCCGAAGAAGCGCGTCAGGGTCGCGCCCGTAACGTCATCGCCGCCGCGCAGAAACCGCAGAATCGGCCGGCCGACAATCGGAACGACGCCGGCGATTTCGGTGCCGACTTTGGTTGCAAAGAAAGCGAGCTTGTTCCACGGCAAAAGATAGCCGCTGAAGCCAAAACAGATGACGATGATCAGAAGGAAGGCGCCGCTGAGCCAGGTGATTTCACGCGGCGGATAGTACGCGCGCAAAAAGAACACGCTAAACATGTGAATGAACAGCGTCGCGATCATCAAGTTCGCGGACCAACTGTGAATCGATCGAATCAGCCAGCCGAACTTAACTTCGGTGATAATGAATTGAACGCTTTCGAAAGCGTTTTCGGAGCTGGGCCGATAATAAAGGAGCAGAAGGATTCCGGTGGCGACCTGGACCGCAAACAGAAACAGCGTCATGCCGCCGAAGTAGTACCAGATCGAATGCCGATGAACTGGAACTTCTTTCTTGTCGGCGAGATGCATGAGCGTGCTGATGGACAGACGCTCGTCAAGCCAGTTTGTGATCGATGCGATTCTCACGACAGCAAATTAACTACAGAGGACGCAGAGGAAGACGAAAGCTTAGCCGCAGATGAACGCGGATTTGCGCTGATAGAAAAAAGGATTATTCATTTGTGTCCATCCGCGTGTATCCGTGGTTAAGGTTTCGTTTTCCTCTGTGTCCTCTGTGGTTCAAATTCCTAGCCCCTCGTCACCACGACATCATCGCCGCGCGTGTTGACTTTGTACTCTTCCAAAGGCCGCGGCGGTGGACCACCGATGTTCTTTCCGCTCAAGTTGTATTGCCCGTTATGACAGGCACACCAAATCTGTTTCGTGTCGTCACGGTATTGGACGATACACTCCAAGTGGGTGCACACGGCTGAGAAGGCCTTGAACTCGCCGGACGCGGTATGGACGAGAATGCCTGGTTTGTTTCCGAACTTGAAAATCTTTCCTGAGTTGGGCGGGACTTCGCTCAGCTTCGCCGCGACCACTGAATTTTCAGCCGACTCGACGATCTGCGGCGGCGACATGAAGCGGAAGATCGGATAGAAGATTGCCGCCAGCGTAGCGACAGCGCTGGTGCCGAGCAGAAAATCAAGAAAACTCCGCCGCGGCGTAGATTCAGGCAGACCAGAATTCTTGTTCTTACTGCGAGTGTCAGGGTTCACTCGTTCATCCCTCATCGAAGATGATCGAACTACATCACCGCAAATTACTTTATTGGGGCGGGCCTGCGGAGCATGTCTTGTAATAGAAAGACTAAGCCCATTGCAAGCCAAAACATCGATCTCAACCAGTTTCGCGTCTGCACCGCGTCAAGTGCGGCGGCGCCAAAGAACAGAATGAAGATCGCAAATCCGACAAATCTTACTTTCATCGGTTACCGTTCCTACGGCTTTGGCTGCTAGATAAACGGAACTCCAGCCGCGGTTAGAAACCTAAGCTGGAGTCCGCTTTGGCATCCGCGAATTAGCCGACTCGTTTATTCCTTTCGCCCGATGTATAAACGCAGCGACATATATGGCAGATGCGCATGGTAATTCTGTGCCCGGGGACTGCCCGGGAATGTGAACAGAAACTTGCTTTCGTTATAAGCGAAGTACTGGTAGCCGAGATTCCAATCAAGCCGCCGATTGAGCTTGATCGCCAGCCGAGCTTCCGGTGAAGTGAAGTTCATCGGGTAAGACGTGATCAGCGTACCTCCGAGAACGGCGTTCGTAATCGGATTCAACACACCCGGAACAACCACGCCGCCGGCGATCGCAGATCCGTCGGTTGGCGCTGAAAGACGATTGCCCTGGCCGTTGTCCTGATTAATACGATACGACGAGAAGAACGTCATCCGGCGATTGAGCCGCGCGGTCAAATCAAAGAAGAAGTAATTGTTTCTTTGGAAGTACAACGCGTGACCGAAATGATGGAACACGGCCGCGGCCGGTGGCACCTGGTAGTAATAATCGATTGTCGAATCGGTGTTGACCCAAGTGTAGTTGTAACCCATGTTGATGGTGAACCGCGACGTCGGCATCCAGTCAACCGATGAGGTAAACACTCGGGACTTGATGGAAGCGCCGAAATCGTTAATCGATTCGCCGGCGATTTCTGAAGGATTTGAATTGTTCTTGGTGATAACCGCGAAGTTGAAATTGATTTTGCGGTTCGGCGCAAACCTGCTCTTCGCGCGGATGTTGGTGTAGTCGTAATTTCCGATCCGGGTGAAGACGTTGTCCGCAGTGCCATGCTCGGCGTCGAAATAAAGCGTCCAATTCTTGATTGGTCGGGCTTTGAATCCGCCGAAGAAGGCGTTGGTGTGATTGGTTTCGCTTTCGAACTCTTCGCATCCGGCGCCGACCGGCGAGGTGCAAAGCGCGATCGGCGTCAACAGCGTCGGTGAATTCGAATTAATCGCATAGCCGGTAACGGTTTGATCATCCCGGCGGTGGCCATAACGATAGCCAAAGTGCACTGAGTATCGAGGATTGAATTGATAGTCGCCCTCGATCGTATCGGTGTACTTTCGATACTTAGTGGTCTTAAGCGAGTTAAGGTTCGTGGCGGTAAACGTGTCCGTTCTCGTGCCACCAGGTATCGTTCGAGTCAGTGAGAAGAAGTCGCTGAAACTCGCCACGCCATCGATGGTGAAATCCTCAACCCGAAATGTATTCGATACTCTGAATTTGTCCGTCGCCAGGAAGGTTACGCCGATGTCACCGACGGTGTTCGGCCGCTTCACGTTGCCGGCGATGTTGTAAAAGCTCGGGTTCGTGACATTCGTCGCAGACGCGCCGGTCACTGTCGGCGGGAAACCGGTAATTCTGGTGTTGAAGTTGGTGCCGCTGAAGTTCTCGATATACAACGAATTTGAAGTCGAGCGGCTGTAAACGATGCGGCCCGTGATGTCGAGTTTCTTCGCAATCAGCGTGTGAATGCTGGCGCGAGTGAAATCGACTTTGCCGCGCGTTGGTTCCGAACGAAGGAAGCTGGAGAGTTGCGCTGGCGGAAGTCCCGTAGTCGGTGTGTTGCGATTCAATCCGAACGCGCCGGTGAATGTGCTGTCATCGCGGAAACGACGGAGGCCCTGCACAAAGGTCCAGTCAATTGGTCCAATTTTGCCGTCGGCTCCGAAACGAAAATCGTTGGCTCTTGATTTCAGATTGGACTGCAACCAGAAATCGTTTCCGCCGTTGTGGTAATTCGAAAAGGCTGGGCCACTGTAACGCTCGGGAGAGTATCCGACGTTGAAACGAATCTTTTCGTTCTTTGGCAGGATAGTCAGATCGAAATCGCCCATTTCAGTCCTGGTGTTGTAGCCGTGCAGTCCGGTCACCGAATTAGCGAGCGTCGGATTCGGCGTGAACAGCCAGGTCGGATTCGCGATGTTGTTCAGGAATCGATAGTACTTGAACCGTCGATACGTTCCCTCAAATCGATACCACTCTGGTTTCTCGGCAATGATGCGCATGTTGCCCGAAGGATCTGCACCCCAGCCAGTCGAGGTGACGAGCAGCGAATCAAACAAGTCGCCCTTGCCGTCCTTCTTGGACTTCATCAGAAAAGTCGTATCGAACAAACGCGGGCCAGCCTTGTAATTGAGATCGCTCTTGAACTTGTTGACGTCGCCGTCGACTCTTTGGCCGCGATAGCCAAATTCGATCGAAGAGGTGACCGTAAAATTACCGGCGTCCTCGCCCACGCTCTGTGAAGTGGGAATGGTCTCAGTCTTCTTTGCCGCCTTCTTCGCTTCAGGCTTCTTGGCGTCAGGCTTCTTGGCTTCAGGCGAACTGGTTGGATCGGCCTTCTTGATCTTGGACGTATCCGGCTCCTTCGTCGACGCCGTCTTTGACTGTGCGTTCACTACGCCGGCCATCAACGCTAATCCAAGCGCTAATCCCGAAACTACCCGCAGCAGATTTACAATATTGGTTTTCATACCGTCCATCCTATGACTGAAATCTTTTGTAGTGGCGAGCACTGCCCGCCGAGCCTGCGGCGGGCAGTAAGCCCCCCGCGAAACGCACGTTACTTATCTGAAGAAGACAGGACTCGATCGTGAGCCGTGAATCTTCACGTGACAAGCAGTACAGTTCGAGTACTGCGCGTTTTGATTGTGCGACGGTCCGGAAGGCTCGACGGCGCCGACGTCATGAGCCGCGCTGTGGCAAGTCAGACAGAGCTGATTTACCGCGCTGTAACGCAGCAACCGCGGATTCGCCGATCCGTGCGGCGTATGACAAGACGAGCATCCTTCGGTCTTGACCGGAGCGTGTTCAAACGTGAACGGACCCTGCTTATCGGCGTGGCACTTGATGCAGGCCGCATCTCCGCCCGTCGCCAGCCTGGTCTGCTTAGTCTCGAACCCGCCATGCGGGTTGTGACAATCGCTGCAACGCATCGCGCCTTCCAAAACTTTGTGATGGAAGGGCGCTGAGAATTGCGGCTTAACTTCACTGTGACAACTGACGCAAAGCTGCGGATCGTTGGCCTTCAACATGCGAAGCGTTGAGAAGCCCGGCTTCTCAGCGTTCGCGGTCGTAACCAGCATGTTCGAGCTGGCGACGTTACGGCCTTCCTTGTTCGAGTGCGGCGAGTGACAGTCGGTGCAACCGATATCATTACGCCAGTGCTCTCCGCGACGGAAGTTGTTCCGCTCTTCTTTGCCGGCGTGGCAAGAGAGACAAGTCTCAGAAATCTCTTTCGACGACTTGTTCGAGAAAGTGATTATCTTTGTCTTGTCGCCGCCGCCATCGACGTGCGCCTTGCCGGGTCCATGGCAGGACTCGCATCCGGTCGCTTTGTTCTTCCAGCTGGCAAGCTTAGTCAGGGACGCGTGAGCTGTATGGGAATACGCCTTGAACGTGTCTTCGTGACAGGCTTGGCAGGTGTCGCTGCCGACGTAATCATTCGCGGCAGGCTTGTCATCGATCGTCGCACGAACAACGGCTTGCGAACGATTCGCTGCCGTCAACCAGACCACGACCGCCAACACTGACCCAAGTACGAGCAGTGCTTTGATTGATTTTCTGAGTCTCACTTTGGAGCCTCCTTCTTCAGGTAAAAGAGCCTTGTGTCGTCGACACCAGGCAAAACTAGACTTTGCTTATCAAAAGAGCCCGGGCGCGCATTGGCATGCTAGGCGGACTGAAACCGAAATTCTGTGATGCGCATCACGGTCACCCACACATCTCGGATGACATTTGCGCAAGAGAGGCGAGCGCGGCGCTGTCGCGAATCCATAAGGCATCCCGCTTGACGCGGATGACTTTGTCTCGCTTCAGCGCGCTGAAAAGGCGGGTCACTGTCTCTCGTGACGCGCCGATTATTTGCGCGATCTCTTCTTGTGTCAACAAAATTTGGACTCGAATCCCATCGCTTGTGCGCTCGCCAAAATCGCGACCCCATCTCAATATCAACCCAGCCAACTTCTCCAGCGCGGACTCTGACAAAAGCAACATACGCGTGTGGTCGACGAACTCGCTGAACTGACGGCTGAACACTTCGAGCAAATCCAATCCCGTGTTGGGCTGGCCCATGAGTTTCAAGAGATCCTGCCGCGGTATAAAATCAACTCGACCCCCTTCAACCATTTCAGCGGTCGCTTCGAAAGGCCGGCCAGTCAAGCCGGCGTATAACCCAAGCACGTCTCCTCCGTTCGCAATACGAAGGATCACTTTCTTTCCATCCGCAGACGAGATCGAAACTTTCGCGCTTCCGGAAGAAAGCACATAGACGCCGCGCGCCATGCTGCCTTCGTGAAAGACAACCGCTCCGCGCGGAAATATTCGGCTGCGACTTACCCGATCGATTCCCGGGATGGCCCGTAGTGGCGAGTTAAAAGGCAGCACTCGCATGGGCGGTGTTACAGGAACCGTGTCGCCCATAATTGCCCTTCTCGCCACGTTCATTCGGTTCTCCTTCAATATTTCTGCGAATGCATGATGTGTTAGTGCCGATGAGCCCCCAAGAAATACGTCGCGCTGCGGAGCAAGAGACGTGCCGACTACGTTCTGGGCGATCTTCGCTTGATTTTATAGAGTTCGCGGAACTGCTGTGGGAGTTTTCTCTCAGCGCTTGCGGAACTTTCCTCATGCTGCGATAGGGCAATCTTCCCGTTCTTGTGAAAGAGCCTCGTTTTCAATCGGCATATGTGTTGCTTCGCCGAACAAAGAGGGGAATCCCTAAAAGCTCGGGCGAAGAGCAGCGGCGTGCTGCTCGGCATTCTCAGGGAGAAACGGAGGAGGACACCATGCCTAATGACGAACGCGATATTCTCGAACTACTCAAGCAGGAACTGTCTTTTATAGAGAAGGGCGGATATGGACGTTCAGTCCGTGCGCCTTGGCTACCTAAGTCCATCTTCCAGGACTCTCTGAGTTGCTTGAACTATGGATATCCCTATCGCGCCCATCCGTGCGCTGAATGTTGTCTGCTCGAATTTGTCGAGCCGGACGATCGCTCGCAACCGGTTCCTTGTCATTTCATCCCCCTGAATGAAGCTGGGAAAACGGTCGAAGAGCTTGAGATGGAAGGCGACGAAGCGAGAACAGAAAACGCTGTTAAGAGTTGGCTGCAAGGGAAGATCAGCCAGCTCGAAGCTGAACGGTCAAAAACCTTTTGGCAAAACGTTGACTGAAAGCCCGCGGGTGGGCGCGTTACGAAAAGAACATGAGGGCGGAACATTTGAAAGGAGAAGCGATCATGAAGGGCAATCTTATGTCCCCTGTTAAGGATTTCATGTCTCTCGATCCGTTCCGTCTTTTACCAAATCGCATGGGGCACTTATTTGAAGAGCCATTGCTTCGCGGTACGGAAGAATCGCCGATGAAAGCATGGGTCCCGCCGTGCGACATCTTCGAGACCGATAAGGCGCTGGTCATGAAATTCGAATTGCCGGAGGTCAAGAAGGAAGACGTGGAAGTTAAGTTAGAGCAGAACGTGCTCACCCTGCGCGGTGAGCGCAAGTTTGAAGAGAAAACGGACCGCGAAAATTATCATCGCGTCGAGCGGCATTATGGCGAGTTCATGCGCGGCTTCAATGTTCCCCTGTATGTTGAGGCTACCAAAATCAACGCCGAATTCAGAGATGGCGTGCTCACGATAACGCTGCCGAAAAACGAGGAAGCCAGACCTAAACAGATCAACGTGAAGGTCAGCTGACACTCAATCAGGTGTCAGGACGCAAGCTTCCTTGTATGCGCCGCAGGCGGTTCAGTGGGAGGGGCCGCCTGCGGCGAAGTTGTAAGTAGAGGACGTGTCAGAAGCCCGCGCGTAAGCAAGGGCAACTTTATTCGAGCTGGCCCTCCCTGACGGTCGGGCTTCTGACACTAAGCCCGCTAGAAGATCGACCAGGAGCCTTATTCATAAAATGCCTAATAGATCAGTCACCATCGACGGCAACGAAGCAGCGGCTCACGTCGCCTTTAGAACCAACGAAGTCATCGCCATCTATCCGATTACACCTTCATCAAATATGGGCGAGTCCGCTGACGAATGGGCCGCCAAAGGCAAGAAGAACATTTGGGGCATGACGCCCATCGTGCGCGAGATGCAATCGGAAGGCGGCGCCGCCGGGACAGTCCACGGAAGTCTGCAGACGGGCGCCCTGACGACGACGTTCACCGCGAGCCAGGGCCTGCTCCTGATGATCCCAAACATGTTCAAGATCGCCGGCGAGCAAACCAGCACGGTTTTTCATATCGCCGCGCGCTCAGTCGCGACCCACGCCCTTTCGATCTTCGGCGATCACAGTGACGTGATGGCAACGCGTTCGACCGGTTGGGGCATGTTGTTTTCGAACTCGATTCAGGAAGTCATGGACTTTGCCCTGATCGCGCAAGCAGCGACGTTGGAATCGAGAGTTCCGTTCCTGCATGCGTTCGATGGATTCCGCACTTCGCACGAGGTGATGAAGATCGAGGAACTATCGGACGATCAGATTCGGGCGATGATTGATGAGCAACTTGTGCAGGCGCATCGCTCGCGCGCACTCACTCCCGATCATCCGGTGATGCGTGGCACGGCGCAGAATCCCGACGTCTTCTTCCAATCGCGCGAACGCGCGAATTCGTTTTACGCGGCGACGCCGGACATCGTCGAACGCACGATGAAGAAATTCGCCGAAGTCGCCGGTCGCCAGTATCAATTGTTCGATTACGTCGGCGCGCCTGACGCTGAACGCGTGATTGTGATGATGGGTTCCGGATGCGAGACAGCGGAAGAAACCGTCAACGCATTGATCCCGACCGGCGAAAAAGTTGGTTTGCTGAAAGTTCGTCTCTATCGTCCATTCTCAGTCGACCATTTCATCGCTGCCCTGCCCTCGTCGGTCAAAACGATCGCAGTTCTGGATCGCACGAAAGAACCGGGAGGCGCAGGCGAGCCGCTCTACCAGGATGTAATCACAGCTTTCCACGAAGCGTTTCAGAAGCCCGCGCGTAAGCAAGGGCTCCTCGCGCCAGCCCTCCCTGACGGCCGGGCTTCTGGCATCATGCCGCGCATCATCGGTGGACGTTACGGCCTGGGCTCAAAAGAATTCACGCCCGCGATGGTCAAGAGTGTCTTCGACGAAATGTCGAACGACAATCCGAAAAACCACTTCACTGTTGGCATCACGGACGACGTGACCTTCAAGAGTTTGCCATTTGATCAGAACTACACGACTGAATCAGCCGGACAAGTTCGGGCACTCTTTTGGGGCTTAGGCGCAGACGGCACAGTCAGCGCGAACAAAAATTCAATCAAGATCATCGGCGAGGAAACACCGAATTACGCGCAGGGGTACTTTGTTTATGACTCGAAGAAGTCAGGCGCGATGACGGTGTCGCACCTGCGTTTCGGCGCCGAACCGATCAAGAGCACTTACCTGATTCAGCGCGCGAACTTCATCGCGGTTCATCAATTCAATTTTCTCGAGCGCTATCAGATTCTCGACGCTGCCGAAGAAGGCGCGACGCTGCTGCTCAATAGTCCTTATGAGACAGAAGAGGTTTGGGACAAGCTGCCGCGCTCAGTCCAGGAATCGATCATCGCGAAGAAAATCAAGGTTTATTCAATCAACGCTTACGCGGTCGCGAAGGAAAACCAACTTGGCAATCGCACGAACACGATTATGCAGACGTGCTTCTTCGCGATCAGCGGCGTGCTGCCGCGCGACGAAGCGATCACGAAGATCAAGGAATCGATTCGCAAGACTTACGGTAAACGCGGCGAGCCGGTCGTAAGACAGAACTTCGCGGCCGTTGATTCAGCGCTCGCGCACTTGCATGAAGTTTCAGTTCCGAGCGAAATCTCTCCGTGTCTCAGTGGTTCTCAGTGCCTCAGTGGTGAAAATCCTGACAGAACAATCACCACAGAGACACAGAGTTTTCACAGAGACACAGAGGTAAGCGAGATGCCCGAATTCGTTCGCAACGTCACCATGGAAATCATGAGCGGTCGTGGCGATCTACTTCCGGTCAGCGCGTTCCCTATCGATGGAACTTATCCCGTCGCGACCGCGCAATGGGAGAAGCGCAACGTCGCGCAGGAAGTTCCGGTGTGGGAACCGGATCTGTGTATCGAATGCGGCAAGTGCATGCTTGTATGTCCGCACGCGACCATTCGGGCGAAGGTTTGTAAGCCGGAAGATCTCGCAAACGCCCCGGTAGGATTCAAGAGGATGCCGGCGAAATGGCGCGAGCTGCCCGATCAGCTCTACACGATTCAGGTCGCCGTCGAAGATTGCACTGGTTGCCAACTGTGCGTTGAAGTTTGCCCTGCGAAAGATAAGAGTAATGTCTCTCGCAAAGCACTCAACATGAAACCGCAGTTGCCTCTGCGCGACAGCGAGCGCGTGAATTGGGATTACTTCCTGAAGCTTCCAGAGATTCATCGCAACGGCAACCTAACTTTTAGAAATATTAAGGACATTCAACTGCTTCAGCCGTTGTTCGAATTCTCGGGCGCGTGCTCTGGTTGTGGCGAGACGCCTTACATCAAGCTGATGACGCAGCTCTTTGGCGATCGCGCAATCATCGCAAATGCGACCGGCTGCTCTAGCATCTATGGCGGCAATCTGCCGACGACGCCTTACACGACAAATCCCGAAGGCCGCGGGCCGGCGTGGAGCAATTCTCTATTCGAAGATAATGCGGAGTTCGGTTTAGGAATGCGTCTGTCGTTCGATCATCAACAGGCTTATGCGAAGCAATTGGTCGAACGCTATCGCTTGATGATCGGTGAACCGCTGGCTGACGGCCTGCTCGATAGCAGACAGGAAACGCAGGAAGGCATCAACGCAACACGCGAGCTGATCGCCGAACTTAAGTCGAAATTAAATGGTCGCGGTGAAACTGAAGCGCGCGATCTACTCGGCGTGGCTGACGCGCTGGTAAAGAAGAGCGTCTGGATCGTCGGCGGCGATGGCTGGGCTTACGACATCGGTTACGGCGGTTTGGATCACGTACTGGCGAGCGGTGCTGACGTCAACATTCTGGTGCTCGACACGGAAGTTTATTCGAACACCGGCGGTCAGGCTTCGAAGGCAACGCCACTTGGCGCGGTCGCGAAATTTGCCGCCGGCGGCAAGCCCACGATCAAAAAAGATCTCGGCATGGGGGCGATGCGCTACGGCAACGTCTACATCGCGCAGATCGCCATGGGCGCGAGCGACACGCAAACCGTTAAAGCTTTTCTCGAAGCGGAAGCGCATCCCGGCCCGTCTTTGATCATCGCCTACAGCCAATGCATCGCGCATGGCATCGACATGGCGAAAGGAATGACGCAGCAAAAGCTCGCGGTCGAATCAGGTCACTGGCCGCTATATCGCTACAACCCGGCGCTGGAGAGCGAAGGCAAGAATCCATTCCAGCTTGATTCGCGCGATCCGAAAGTCCCGCTTCAGGATTACATCTACACCGAAGGTCGCTATCGAATGTTACAGCGCAGCGATCCCGAGGCGGCAAAGATTCTGTTAGAGCATGCGCAGCAATGTGTGAATCATCGCTGGCAGGAATATAAGAAATTGGCGCAAACGACCTAGGCAATGCCCGAACCTGATCGTTGTTGAAGTTAAGGAGACGATCATGAAATGCATGGTGAAATGTCTGTTAGCGTTCTGCTTTGTACTGACTTTATCAATCCCGTTATTGGCGCAGGAAAGCGCGAGCGATCCTCTGGTCATCGTCGTCCATGGCATAGGCGGAGGAAACCAGGAAGACGGGTGGTCCAACAAGCAAGCCCGAGAGTGGGGTGTGCAAACGCACGAGGTCACCTTCCGATATGAAGGCCGCACGGCGCCGACGTCGTACAACGATTTCGCCCAAAGGGCGGGCGACTGGGCGCTCAGTGCGCAGGGACAGATCAAGGATATCGTCCGCAAAAATCCTGGCCGCAGGGTCATCATCGTGTCCCATTCCTGGGGCACCGTGATCACTAAGATGGCGCTACAGGGCGGAGTCGGCGGCGGCCGTTCGGACAAACTGGCAATCAATAACTACTACATCGAACCTATCGATTTGGATGGTGTGCAGGTCGAGCTATTGGTCACGCTGGCCTCGCCGCTGGGCCGAGCTGACAACCCGGACATCGCTTTCAATCTCAGGCAGCTCAACGTTGATGTGCCCGCCGGCCGGCCCGCGATCGTCAAGGATTGGACCAACGTTTCCGACATCGAAGATCCCGTGTCAAATCAATCGCACAACCTGGCCGGCGCCAACAATTTCATCGTCAGTGGTTCCGGCGATCCCGACGACATCACGGGCAAGAGCGCGCACACCGGAATCTGGACAAACCCCAAGGTCACCAAATACATCCGGGACGAGAATTGGCGGATATCGAATATGCCGCGGCTTCCCGCCACGCGCGTGGGCATCGTGACTGGGCAGGTCGAGCAGAGACCAACCGGCTCGGTACGGTTCTTCGTCAGGGACAACACGGCCATGAAGCCGCTCGCGAATGCGGAGGTTACCGTTTCCGGGGCCATCAATTCGCCGTCGGAGAAATTTCGCGCGTCGGGAACCACGAATGCCGACGGCATTGTCGACATTTCCGGCTTCGTCCTGGGGGTGTACACCGTCAGGGCCACCCATCCGTCGTGTCCGACATTTGAGAGCGGTCTTACCAACATCGTACCAGGCGAAACGCATGGCGTTCCCATGGTGTGCACTCAGGTAACTCCGCCCACCGGCCGCCGCGTCACTCAACCCGGACCGGCTTCGAGCGGTAACAGCGAAGAGCAGATTGTCGCTGAGTATCGATCGCTGCTGCCTCTGGCCCTCGATAAGAACAAGAAGCCCTGGCATACAAGAATCAATCTCATCGCTAACGCCGTAAAGCAGGGAACGGGTTATCACGTGAACTACCAGGCGCTTTGTTTAGTCGAACAAGGTCCTGATAAAGGTAAGGAATTCGCCTGCTCAGAGTTCGAGACCGTCCTCGATCTCAACGGTATTAAAGCAGCAGTGGCGGACATGAAAAAGCAACTCGGAAGGTAAATTCGTTTAGAGTCGGGCTTCTGCCCGACCGGCGGGCGGTAGCCCGCCGCTAAACAGAATTCGGATTTCAATTATGAGTCTCGCAACTAACTATCTCGGCTTAGTCTTAAAGAACCCGCTTGTCGCGTCTTCTTCCCCACTGTCGCACACGCTTGACAGCATTCAACGCCTCGAAGATGCCGGCGCCAGCGCGGTTGTGATGTATTCGCTGTTCGAAGAGCAGATTACTTTCGACAGCCTCTACGTCGATCATTATCTGCGCAGCAACGCCGACAGTTTTGCGGAATCGCTCAGCTACTTTCCGGAGATGGACCAATACAACGTCTGGCCGGATGAATATCTGAAGCTGATTCGACGCGCGAAAGAGACGGTCGACATTCCGATCATCGGCAGTTTGAACGGTGTGTCGATGGGCGGTTGGACAAACTATGCGAGTCTGATCGAAGACGCCGGCGCGGATGCGCTCGAACTAAACATCTATTACGTCCCGACAAGTCTGGAAATCACCGGCCGCGAAGTTGAAGACATCTACGTCGACATGCTGCGACAGGTGAAGCGGGCTGTTACGATTCCGCTGTCAATCAAACTCAGTCCGTTTTTCAGCTCGGTCGCAAACATGTCCAAACGCCTGACCGATCACGGCGCGAATGGACTCGTGCTCTTCAATCGCTTCTACCAACCCGATCTCGATCTGGAGAATTTGGAAGTTGCGCCACGTCTCGTGCTCAGCAATTCAAACGAGTTGCGACTGCCGCTGCGTTGGGTGGCGATTCTGTACGGGCGCATTCTCGCCGATCTCGCAATCACCACGGGCATTCACACGCGTGACGACGTGCTGAAAGGACTAATGGCCGGCGCGAAGGTCACGATGATGGCTTCCGAGTTGTTGCAGAACGGCTTGCGACGCGTCAAAGAGATTCTGCGCGAGATCGAACAGTGGATGGATGAGCATGAATACGCATCAGTGGCGCAGATGATTGGCAGCATGAGCCAGCAACACTGCACCGAGCCGGCCGCATTCGAGCGCGCGAATTACATGAAGACCCTGGATTCGTTTCAACCAATTAATTAATGCGCAATCCAGCGATTGTGGAAAATCCCACGAAAGACGGCTGCGTTGAGTGATTTTCCGCGCTCAATGCATTAGTCGTCCGTAATCCTCCGCAAATTCCTGCGCAGTTCCGCAGAAAAGTCTGGCCTTCTGCTTGCTCTGACCGCTGGCTTGCTCTCAGTCTGCTGAAGCATTTTTGTGATCTCAATCAGCCGAAATCATTAGAGAGGGACAATTCATGTTACTTGATCCGACAAAGACCGTAGGCGAATTGGCCGTTGCGATTCCGAATGCCACGCGCGTGTTCGAAAAGACGAAAATTGATTACTGCTGCGGCGGCCATCAATTGCTGAGTGATGCTTGCATGAAAGCGGGCGTCGATCTTCAGATGCTCGAGCAGATGCTGGAAACGAGTATCGAACCGGCCGCGGCCGCGACGATTGATTTTCAGGAGCTGACGCTGGCGGAATTGATTCACTACATCCTCGATAAACATCACGTTTACACCAAAGAGGAAATGACTCGATTGGAATCGCTCGGGGCGAAAGTCGTCGGCGCGCATGGTGCAAATCATGCTGAACTGCTGAGGATGCGCGATCTGCTACAGCAATTGATCGCTGAGTTGCGCGGTCACATGTTCAAAGAGGAGCAGATTCTGTTTCCGTTCATCGTTGAATTCGAGCAATCGGCTCGACAAAATCGGCCAGCCCCAATCGCGCCGTTCGGCACTGTCAACAATCCCATCCGCATGATGATGTTGGAACATGACAATGCCGGAGAGATTCTGCGCGAGCTGCGAAACCTGAGTAATGATTACCAAACTCCGGCCGATGCTTGCATCAGTTTTCAGACCTTCTATCAGGCGCTCGAGGCTTTCGAGCAGGACTTGCATCAGCATATTCATCTCGAGAACAACATCTTGTTTCCGAAGGCGATTGCGCTGGAGTTGGGCTGATCGATTTGTTCATCCATAAATCGGAAATTCATTTAGGCTCAAGAGGCGTAATGGTTGTAAACCAGGAAGTACTCACCGTTGATCGAGTAACGCACGCGCGCACCGGCTTACGGATTAAGACAATCGCCCTTCCCGCTGAACACGGCGGGTGGGGTCTTTTGTTCGAGCCAATTGCGCTAGGTTTGCTACTTGCGCCATCGGTGGCCGGCTTGTATTTGGCACTCAGCTTCGTCGGATTTTTTCTCGCCCGACAACCGTTGACGCTGTTAATGCTGAATCGCCGTCGTTCCTCACCTCGAACGGCTTTGGCCAGGCGCTTCCTCGCGGTTTACGTGGGCATTGCAACAGCTTCGTTCCTGGCAGCGTTCATCTTTAGCCACCACGCATTCATTCTGCCGCTGGTGATCGCAGCGCCGCTCGCGTTTGTACAGCTCGCGCACGACTCGGCCGGCCGCCGCCGCGTGTTGGTGTCTGAAGTCGCGGGAGTCATCGCGATCTCTTCACTGGCGACCGCGATTGCGCTTGCCGGTGGCTGGTCATATCCCGCGGCCTTTGCGCTTTGGGCCATCATGATTGCCCGCTCCGTACCCGCGATTCTATATGTGCGCGCGTGTCTGGCGCGGCTGCACAGCCGATCGGCATCACCTCTGCTGATGCTGATCGCGCACGTTCTTGCGGTTCTCATCGTGGGTCTCCTGATACGCGCGCAGTTAGCGCCGCGACTGGTTTTGGCTGTGATGATCATTCTGATTGCCCGCGCCGGAATCGGCTTTGCGCGGCTACAACGCGCGACGGCTAAGCAAATTGGCTTTAGCGAGATCGGGTTTGGGATTCTAACCGTGTTGGGAGTCGTACTTGGGCGGGCCTTTGGATTGTAAACGCCCTTCATGAGGTAAAAACATGACCAGCTTCAACGAATTGCTCGAACTTCATCATCAGCTCGACGAGTTGTTCCTCGAACATCAGCGCGGACTGATCAGGCTCGATTTGGATCGCGCCGAGTTTGCACTTAACGAGTACGCAACCGCTTTGCTCGCGCACATCCGCGACGAAGAGACCTTCATGATTCCGCTGTACAGCGAACGCGTGAACGCGCCCGCCGGCGGAACGGTTGAAATATTTTTAGGCGAGCACGAGAAGCTGCGTACTTTTCTGAAACTCTTCAAAGAGGAAATTGCGAAAATACGAGCGATGGACGACATCGAGCGCGGCGTGCTGTTCCTGATTGACTCGCAGCATCTGTTCAAGCGGCTGCTGGTCCACCACGACAATCGCGAGACAAAGATGCTGTATCCGCTGCTTGATGAAGTAACAACTGAGAACGAGCGACAAAAGATGTTCGAATTGCTTGAGCTGTCCCCGATGCTATCAATCGAGGCAACCGCCTGAAAAGAATCAATCGATGAATTCCGCCCGAAATTCAATCGCCGATCGAATCTATCGACCGTTTTTTATCGCTGGTCTCACAACTGTTTTGACGCTCGGCTGTGTCTGGGGCGCCATCAATTTATTAACAATCGGCGTCAATCAAAATTTCAATAGCGTCAGCTATTCATGGATTCTGGCGCACGGACACGCGATGGTTTTTGGCTTCGTCGGATTCTTCATCATGGGATTCGCGTATCAAGTGTTTCCGCGATTCAAGCAGTCGACCCTTTGGAAACCAAAGCTCGCCGTCGCATCGTTGCCGTTGATGGCCGTCGGCATCGCCCTGCAAACCGTCGCCCACTTGATCGTGCCGTCGACATTCGCGTTTCCTTTGGAGTTAATCGCCTCGGTCCTTCAATTCGTTGCAGTGAGTATTTTCGCGCTGGTGATCGCGCAGACTTCCCGGCGCGCGAACAAACCCGAGGTCCAGGATCGCTTCGTTTACGGCGCGCTCGCCTGGTTTGCGATTGCCGCCATCGCAAATCCATTCGTCTTCGCGGCGTTCGAATTTCCCGGCAGCCGCGAAAGGCTTCTTTTCAATCTGGCGACCTTCAACATTCCGTATCGTGATGTTGAATTAGTCGGAGTAGCGGTGATCATGATCCTCGGAGTGTCTCTCCGTCTTCTGCCGCACGCCTATGGTTTGCGCGAGCCGTACAAGGCGTGGCGCAACTTTCTTTTCTGGGGATTGAATGCCGCGCTCATCATCGGCGCAGTGAGCTTCATCGCCGGAATGATTGGGCACAATCATTGGCTGCTGATGGTGCAATGGCTAACCACGATTGCGCTTCTGGTGATCGCGATTGGGACCCCACGCCAGTATCGTTTGTTCAAGGCAGTGGCAAGAGATAAGAGCGATCGCGGATTGAAATTCATTCGTGCGGCTTATGTCTGGTTCATCATCGCGACTGCCATGCTCGTCTTTGTGCCCATCTACAACTTCGGCATTTACATGCCGTTGACGGGATCGAACGTCCCCTTCTCGCACGCCTTCTTTGGCGCCTATCGGCACGCGATCACGGTCGGCTTCATCATGATGATGATTGTCGGCGTGTCCAGCAAAGTCGTGCCGACGCTTTCGGGTGTCGACATTCGTCGCGCAGCTTCGCTTTGGCCCACATTCATTCTGCTGAACCTCGGCAACATGATGCGGGTAGGCTTTCAGATTGCCACTGACTATACACACAGCGCCTATTCGATCATGGGCCTCTCCGGATTTATCGAAGTAGTCGGCCTCACGCTTTGGGCCTACGAGTTGGTAAGAAATATTCGCGCGGGAATGGTTCTGAAAAACGGCCGCGCCTTACCCGTGTTCGACAGCGCGCCCGCCCAAATTACTCGCAATTAATCGAGAAAAATTCGAATCGATTGTGCCGCGCATCACGTCGCGTCTGTTTTCGCGGTGATACGTTTGGGGCGTGATTCGATCATCTTTCCATCGAATTGGGAGTAATCATGGCATTCAAAATCATCGAAGATTGTATTAACTGCGACGCGTGTTTGCCCGAGTGTCCGAACGGCGCGATTTACGCCGGCGGATCGGAGTGGCGTTATTCCGACGGCACGGATCTACAAGGAATGATCGAAGTGCAAAGCATTTCCGTCGACGCCGACGCGCCGCAAGCGGCTAAGGCTGACGACTTCTACTTCATCGTCGCCGACAAGTGCACCGAGTGCGTTGGCTTCTTTGACGAACCGCGCTGCGCCAGCGTCTGTCCGGTCGATTGCTGCATCGCAGATCCGGATTTTGTCGAGGCGCCGGAGGCATTACTGGTCAAGCAACAGACAATGCACCTGAGCGCGTAACGTTCGATCCGATCGCGAACCGCACCGCAGATCATCGCCAGCCCAAGGCTTGCCGCGCGGCGGCCGCCTTGGGTGTTTTCGCGTATGCGCTCGGCCGTGAGTTAGAATTCGAATTCCGAGGGGCCTAAGCGAGGGCGTAACATTGCGAGACAAACCAAACCGTTCGAGGTCGAGCTGCGTATGACTGACTCGACCTCGGTTCCTACCATTCTTTGCATCGCCAGTTTTTTCAAAGGCAATGAGTTCGTTCGCGAAGCTCGTCGCCAGGGCGCCGGCGTGGTCTTGCTGACGCGAGAAAAACTGCTCGATCAGGACTGGGCACGCGAGTCACTCGACGAGTTGCTCGCGATTCCGGGCAAGACGAGTGTGTCCGCTTACTTGATGGCGGCCACGCACGTCGCGCGCGCGCGTCGCATCACGCGCGTCGTTGCGCTCGAAGAATATGACATCGCTACCGCAGCGTATCTTCGCGAGCATCTCTGCGTGCCGGGCATCGGGACGACCACCGCGCGTTGCTTTCAGGACAAGCTGGCCATGCGCGTGAAGGGACTCGACGTCGGATTGCCGCAACCGGATTTTGTTCAGCTCGTCAATTACGAAGCGATCGAGCAATTCATGAAGACCAACTCGCCGCCGTGGATGTTGAAGCCGCGCATCGGCGCGTCATCGATGGGCATGCGAAAGTTGAGTGAGCCGGAAGATGTTTGGAGTGCGATGCGCGAACTGGATCGCCGCCAGGAGTTACATGAGCGAGCCGATTTTCACCTGCTGGAAAAATACGAACCTGGAAATGTCTATCACGTTGACTCGCTGATCGTCGAAGGCCAAATCATATTTACGAACGTCGCGCAGTATGGTGCGCCACCTTTCGATATCGCGCATGGCGGCGGAGTCACGACTTCCGCCACCGTCCCGTACGCATCGAAAACGCGCAAAGATTTGCTGGCTTTGAATGCGAAGTTGTTACAAGGCTTTGGTATCGATCGCGGGGTGACTCATGCCGAGTTCATCGAGCGAACTCATTCGCCGAAGCCGGCTGGTCGATTCTATTTTCTCGAAGTTGCTGCGCGCGTTGGTGGCGCGTTCACCGCTGAAACAATCGAAGCGGCAACCGGAATCAACGTGTGGCGCGAATGGGCCAGGATCGAAACGGCAAGTCAGGAAGAGCCGTACCGTTTGCCGAAAACTCGCAAAGAATACGGCGGGATTGCGATGTCGTTGGCGCGACAGGAAAATCCGGATACGTCAGCTTATAATGATCCGGAGATCGTCCTCCGAGTTCCGAAATCGCGGCATGTTGGGCTTATCATTCGTACTCGGCAACACAAGCGGATGACGCAGTTACTCGATCAATATGTGACGCGTTTCAATCAGGACTTCATGGCTGTGCTCCCGGCGGAAGAGCGCGCCGAACAGCACCTGTGAATTTGGAAGGGGGCTGAAGCATGAGAATCTCTAGACAAGCAACACTCTGCTTTATGTTGCTGGCCGCGATAACCACGGCGCTCGGACAGGACAAACCGTCACCGAGTTCGACCCCGCAAACCGACCTCATTCGCAGACCTTATTTTCTTAGCAAGATCATCCACCACGAAATTCCGATCTATCCGGAAGAAGCAAAGGCCACCAACGCCTCCGGGCCGGTCGCAGTTGAGATAACCGTCGACGAGAACGGGAACGCACTCGCCGCGCATGCGGTCTCGGGTCCAGCGGTGTTGTTCGCCGCCGCCGAACGTGCCGCACTTAAATGCAAGTGGGAGCCATTGACGAACCGGCAACCCACCCGGGCCACGGGGACACTTACATTCTATTTTCGTAGTCCGGACGAGAAGCCGATCAGAAAACCGGTGACTCTGCCGGTCCAGGTTTTTTCTGACAAAGTCGAAAGCCGGCTACTTAAGAAGCTGGATCAAACACCCGACTCTGAAATTAAGTACACGAACAAACCGGACGCGCCCGTTGCGATTACGGCCACGCGAATTCGACTAGTTGCGCCGGAAGCCGGTTCGATAAAAGGTCCAGTCGCCGATCCGCCATTCGATTATCGCGCAATGAGTGCGTGGGTTTCGCTCACCAATAACTCGCAAAAGCGAGTGACCGGAGCGTTGCTCGAATTCGATTCAGACAATCAGGACTTTTTCGTCAGGTCTTCAAACCTGAGCATCAAGCGTGGCGGGACTGATGATTATCACATTGTTTTCATGTCGCTGCCTTACGCCCCGAGCAATCTCGTCGTGAGCGTGGTTGGGCTCGCGTTTGCTGACGGCTCGAACTGGGGCGCATTCACATATTGGCCATCACCGCCACCAAATAAGCGTGCGGCGCCGGTATGGCCGATTGTCGACACGCGTCCGTCGCCGATCGACGGAAAGCAACTGGTGACGCCGATGTACACCGAAGACGCGCACCGGAACGGAGTGATGGGACGAATCAGCCTGTCGTTGTACATCGACGAAACCGGAAACGTAACGCAAATCAAAATTAACAACGCGCTGCCCGACAGTTTGACAGATGAAGCGTTGCGTCTCGCCTATGCAAAAAAATATCAGCCGGCAACCAAGGGCGGCGCACCAATTGGTTACTGGCTGACACTCGAATTCCACATGAACGGCATCGAGGAGATTTACCGCAGACCGTTCTAGCGATGGTCTACTCGAGCACGTGAATATTTTTCTCGCGGCAGCCGTTTAGCTTAAGGAAACGGTGCGAGCCAAAGGAATTTGCGTGGAAAGTTTCGCGATGATTGCGCGAAAACTCATGTGATGCTCTGAGGGTGCGTTAGCAGAGAGTCAGTACCATCCGCGTCAGCGGATGGGATCAGGAACTGTTCAGAGGAATCGTTAACCCGCTCACTTACGCAGGCGGTATTGATCTAACTCGCCCGGCCGAAATCATCCTGCAAACGGACGATGTCATCTTCGCCGAGATAATTGCCGCGCTGCACTTCGATGAAAACGAGGAGTTCGTCTCCGGGATTCTCGACGCGATGCGCCGATCCGATCGCGATGTCGATCGCTTCACCGGCTGAAACGATGTGATCGCGATCGTCGAGCGTAACTTTCGCAGTTCCCTGAACCACGACCCAATGCTCGGCGCGCTGTGCGTGCTTTTGATAGCTGAGGCGCTTGCCGGGCAGCACTTCGATTCTCTTCACCTTGAAGTTGGCGCCTTCATCAAGCACAGTGAATGTGCCCCATGGCCGGCGATCGAATTTTGGTGAATTATCGACGATTGATTCTGGCAAGCTGAGAACTCCCTGATGATGTGATTGATTATCGCTTCGCCGGCACCGAACCGCTGATCTTCTTGCGCGTCGTTTCGCCCGTGTGAAGCACGGGAATGCCTGAATCAACTTCCGCATGAGGCCGCGGAATTACATGTGTGCTGAGGACTTCTCCGACCCTGCGTCCGGCCGCGGCCCCGGCATCGACCGCAGCTTTCACCGCGCCCACTTCGCCGCGCACGATTGCGGTTACCAGTCCCGCATCGATCTTTTCCCAACCGACCAGCGTTACGTTTGCGGATTTCACCGCCGCATCCGCGGCTTCAATCATCGCGACCAGTCCGCGACATTCAATTAATCCTAAGGCTTCATGTTCCATAATTTTTTCCACGATTGTTAGTTCTGAGCCCTATTGTACACCTTCTTAAATTCGAGATTCGATTGCGACCCCGGCACAGCGCAGCTCTGGCGAATCCATTCGACTCACCTGTTGATCAGTTTGTAGACCGCTTTGAAGTCAGCCCCACTACCGACGACGAACGCAGCGTTGCCGGTCACATCTCTCTTGGGAACAGTCCTGGTAGTTTTGGTCAATGTCTTACCGTCTGATGAGAGCCGCAACTCGTCGATGATTTCAAATTCCATGATCGCCGTGCCGGCATAAGCGCGGCTAACAGAGCGGGTGACGATTTTGTCTTTGCTCCAAATGGTCTTCGACGGGGTTGCGGCTGGCCGGTATGAATCCGAGCCCGGGTTGGTCGTAACCCAAGCCGTCGTCGGATTCGTCTCACCCCGGCCGTCAGTGTAATAGGTCAGGTTTCGTTCTTCAGGCAAGCCGTTGATGATCACCTTGCGTCGAATGATCAATTCCGGATCGTGGTGCGTAATCTTGATCTGCTCCGGAGAACTGTTGTTTTTGGATTTCGCGACGTTGCTGCGCGCGGCGTCGAACTCCCAGGTTCCACTCAGATCAGGTTTGCCGGTGTTGCTCGACTGGCCAAAACAAATCGCCGCAAAGGCGACGAGAAATATCGGCAGGAGTAGTGCTTTCACGATTCACCTTTCCTAGTTTCTTAACGACTGTACCGGCGCCGGGATTCTGCCACCCCGGCGAATAAATTGATCGGAAGAAAAGCGATTGACCGGCATGACTGGCGCGCTGCCGAGCAATCCACCGAACTCAACCATCTCGCCTACGTCGCGACCCGGCACCGGAATGATGCGCACCGCGGTCGTCTTATTATTCATTACGCCGATAGCCATCTCATCCGCGATGATCGCCGCGATGGTTTCCGCCGAAGTCGATCCCGGCACCGCAACCATGTCGATCCCAACTGAGCAGACGCTGGTCCACGCTTCGAGTTTCTCAAGCGACAAAGCTCCGACGCGCGCCGCTTCAATCATGCCGGCATCTTCCGAGACCGGAATGAAAGCGCCGCTCATGCCGCCGACCGAATTGCTGGCCATCGCGCCGCCCTTCTTCACGGCATCAGTCAAGAGCGCGAGCGCCGCCGTGGTGCCATGCGTGCCGGCGCGTTCGAATCCCATCCCTTCGATGATGTTTGCGACTGAGTCGCCGGGAACCGGCGTGGGTGCCAGGGAAAGATCGATGATGCCGAACGGAAGGTCCAAACGGCGCGCGGCTTCGCGTCCAACCAGCTCGCCGGCGCGCGCGAGCTTGAATGAAAGCTTCTTGATCAGCTCAGCGAGGTCCTGTAAGGGAAGATCTTTCTCGGCGTGTTGCACTGCGTGATTAACTACGCCGGGCCCTGACACGCCCACATTCAGCACCGCCTCTGGTTCGCCGATGCCGTGAAAAGCGCCGGCCATGAACGGATTGTCTTCGACCGCGTTTGCGAAGCAGACGAATTTCGCGCAAGCCAGACCGCCGCGATCGCGCGTCCGCTCAGCGGCGTCCTTGATCAATCGCCCGACACGCGCCACCGCGTCCATGTTGATTCCCGCGCGGGTAGTGGCCGCGTTGACTGAGCTGCATAACCTTTCGGTCGAGGCCAGGGCTTCAGGAATTGAATCGAGGAACTCACTTTCGTTGCGCGTGAATCCTTTGTGAACGAGGGCCGAGTAACCGCCGACAAAATCAACGCCGACCGATCCGGCGGCCTGATCGATCGCGCGGCCGAGATCGACCGGATTGCCGCGTGCGCCTTCAGTCAAAATCGAAACGGGAGTGACCGCGATGCGTTTGTTGGCGACGCGAATTCCAATCTCATCGCCGATTTCGTCTACCGTGCTGACCAGTCGCGATGCGACGCGCTCGATCTTTTCGCGCACACGTTGAGCCGTAGTTTCAATCGAATCGGTCACGCAATCGCGCAAGCTAAGGCCGAGCGTTACGGTGCGAATGTCGAGATGTTCCATCTCGGTCATGCGTACGGTTTGCAGGATTTCGGCTTGAGAATATTCCATCGAAGCAGAGGTCAGAGATCAGAAATCAGAGGTCAGAAATTTAATGCGTCGCTTAATCGACTGATCTCTGACCTCTGATCTCTGGCCTCTGAAGTTTTATCCCATAACTTTGCTCAGCACGAGCAGGATTATGAAAACGACAAACAGGCCGAGCGCCACCAGCACAAATCGAAGGCTCGGATCCGTTGATGCTTCTTCCAGCATAACAGCGGAAACGTGTTCGACTTTTTTGACGCGCTGCACGTTGTGCTCGATGGCGCCGCGTGCGGCAGTCGACGCGCGGTGCAAAGTCTCGCGGGTCTTCTCACGCGCGCCGTGCCGCTCAGGACTCTCGGAATTTGTCGCCTCTCTATCAGTGCCAGACACAACCGGCACAGCAACTTGATCATCAGCCGGATCATTGACGGCGACTGGCGCACTAACGGCCGAAGAAACGTCTGCGTGTTGAGCTTCGTCACCGTTCGGAGAGTTCTCTTTCGCCGGGGCGACCGGCTTCCCGCATTCAGGGCAAAACATCGCGCGCTCGCCAAAGTCGCGAATTGACGCGCCGCACGAAGGACAACGATGTGAGATTTCAGGCGTCATAATTCATTGTTGATTTCCAATTGCCGATTGCCGATTTCAAAAGCCTAAGATCCCATCGAGATTTTCATCCGGCAGACTAGTTGATTTTTTCAATTGGCAATTGGCAATCGAAATTCGGCAATGTTTAGATCCGATGCATCGCATTGAACAAATCTTCGCGCTGCGCATAGATGTGCACGCCGAGCTTTTCACCTTCACTGCGCAAGCGGTTCTTTAAATCTGCGACCGACGATTGCGCGCGCGCCGCATCAGCGATGATCACCATAGCGAATTTCCCACGCACGACCGTCTGGTTGATATCGATGATGCTGCATTGCGCTTCTGAGAGAATCTCAGCGACGCCAGCTACGATGCCGGGATGATCTACGCCGAAAACAGAAATGATTAGTCGATTCGACGATCCCTCCGGTGTCGATGGTTCAGCAAAAGATCCACGCGCTGAAGTCGTCGCGTGAGAAGGTTTCGTGCCGTTCTTGAGGACGGACGGCTCGACCGCGCGATAGATGTCAGTGACCAGTTGCTCAACTGTGTTCTCGTCCGCAGCGGAACCTAGCCGATCATAAATCGCGCGCGTGATTCGATAAATCAGTTCTTCGTTCGCCATTGCGACTTAAGAAAATTTGGCCACAAAAAAGCACAAAAGGCACAGGGAAAATTATGACTCAGAGAACGAGATTTATCTTCTGTTTGTGCCTTCTGTGCCTTTTCGTGGCTGACTTTCACTTCAACGACGGCCGTTATCGCGGCCCAGCGTCTGCGCGGCTTCGCGCAATTCTTCAGACTCGGTGTCACTGAGATCGACGCGATCGACGATGCCGACGACGGCCGCCTCGATCGACATGTCCTGATTTCCAATCGCGGTGCGCGCGGCTTTTCCAAACGCGCAGATCACCGTCTCGCCGGCTCCGGCACCCAAACGATCCGCGACCACGACGACGCTCGACGTCGGCTGTTTGTCCAGGTCGTACGGATGCACGATGAGAAAACGCACGCCCTCGAGGTCGGGGGTTTTCTTTGTCGACCAAACTGTGCCGATGACTTTGCCGAGGAACATAAGAACTTGTACTTGGTGCTTAGTACTTTGGACTTGGAGAAACAAAGAACGAAGTACTAAGTACTAAGTACTAAGTACTAAGTTCAAAGCTCACGCCTTAGCAAACACCTCTGCCGGATCGCCGATGTCTCGAGCCGACGGAGTAATGATTGTCTTCGGGCCGACGTAGATCTTTTCGCCCTTCTGAATTGCGCGCTTCACATCGTCTTCGCTGACAAAGTCGGCGGCCTGACGACCATTCGATGAAGGGGGCGGCGTCGCGGAAACGCGTGAACTCGCACCGTTGCCGCCATCGGCACGCGGTTGTTCGACTCGCGGCGGCGCGGGCTCAGGAAGCGGAGAAGGTTCAGGCTGTCGATTAGCGAGAAATCGATCGACGATCGAAGCGATTTCTTCCCGACTTACTCTTGGTGTCGCCGCTTGCGCTGAAACAGGCGCTGGCCTAGGCGCGGTTATGGACGGCTGTGGCATTGCGCTTGGCTGGGCGGCAACCGCGGGCCGCTTGCTCGCGACCGGCCGAGTCTCGAATGCCACGCGCTTGATGTCCATCAAGTGCAGTGGCGAAACATTGTCGGAAGTCACGTTACCGCCCCACGATCCACAGCCGAGCGTCATCGATGGCGGCAACGCCGTCGAGAATCCAATCGCGCCGTGTGTCGTCGGTGTGTTGACGGTGATTCGCGACGCGGGCATCTCAGCGCCGTAACGAATCGCGGCTTCGCGCGAACGGGTATGAATCCCGGCCGTGTGGCCCATGCCGCCGTAATGTAGAATTTCGTTGCAGCGCGACGCGCCGCGCTCGAGTCCATCTTCAACGTAGAACGCAAGAATCGGCGAAAGCTTTTCCATCGACAGCGGAAAGTCGCGGCCAACTCCACCCACGTCAGCCAGCAGACATCGGGTTCCCGGCGGCACACTGATTCCGGCCATGCCGGCGATTTTCTCAACCGATTTGCCGACGATTGCCGGATTCAAACTTCGCTGCGGTGTCGCGACGATCTTCGCGAGTTGATCAGCTTCAGACTGACTGACAAAGTGCGCGCCCTGCAATTTGAATTGTTCGCGCACAGCCATTTCAATCGGTGCGTCGACGACGATCGCCTGCTCAGAAGCGCAGATTGTTCCGTTGTCGAAACATTTTCCGGTCAGGATGTCTTGCACCGCTTTCGGACCGTCTGCGCTTCGTTCGATGAACACCGGCACGTTTCCCGGGCCAACCCCGAACGCCGGTTTGCCAGATGAATACGCAGCACGCACGAGACCGATGCCGCCGGTTGCCAGAATCACCGCGGTCATCTTGTGCTTCATCAAGGCTTCCGTGCCTTCGATCGTAGCGGTCGTCATGCAACCGACCGCGTCCGCGGGCAAACCTTCTTTCACGCCCGCTTCGCGCATTGCTTTCACGGTTTCATTGATGCAGCGTGCGGCTGACGGATGCGGCGACAACACGATCGCATTGCGCGATTTGATCGCGATCAGAATCTTGAAGATTGCGGTTGAAGTAGGATTGGTCGACGGTATGATACCGGCGACCACGCCGCGAGGACTGGCGATTTCGACTACGTCTTTTGTTTCAGAAACGACGCCGACGGTGCGGAGATTCTTGAAATAGTTCCAAACGATCTCTGCTGAGAATTGATTCTTGACTTGTTTGTCTTCGGCTACACCATAGCCGGTTTCTTCGACCGCAAGCGCCGCGACCCGAGGTGATTCGCGCAGCGCCGCTTTCGCCATAGCTTCGCAGATGCGATCGATCTTCGCTTGATCAAAGCGCGCCACTTCGACTTGAGCGCGATGCGCGGCTTCAACTAAATCGCGGGCCTGCTGAACCGAAATTAGATCCTTGTCGGCCGACATGACTTTCCTCCATTGCCAATTGCCGATTTCCAATTGCCAATTGAAGCTAATCTAATCGGCAATCGGCAATCGCAAATCGGCAATGCTTTACTTCGCTCGTTCTCGCGAACTTTCGCGTGCGTTCAAAGAACGACCCGCATCGCCCTGGCCCAACTGGCCGCGGGCTCCGCCTGCCAACTGCGGCTGCTCATCGGGGCTGTAACCGGCGCGGCCGTTGACCGGCAGCACGCGCTCGACTTCCGCGTGCGGTCGCGGAATCACATGAACGCTGATCAATTCACCAACTCTGCGCGCCGCGGCAGCGCCTGCATCAGTGGCGGCCTTCACCGCGCCCACGTCGCCGCGCACGAACACGGTAACGTAACCCGCACCAATGTATTCTTTTCCGAGCAGTTGCACGTTTGCGGCTTTGACCATCGCGTCAGCCGCTTCGACGGCGCCGACGAAACCTTTGGTTTCGACCATTCCGAGTGCTTCAAGGGGCATCTCCGTCAGTCCTCACTTTTTCAAGATTGTAGAAGTTAAAAAACAAATCAGATTACGTCCCAAGCTACCACCCCGCGAGTCAAGAATCAAGACAGTAAAACCCGAGGAGCGCACGCATCTCTGCGTGAGGTGCGCGGGCATTGCGCCCGCGGGGGATTCGATTGGGACCGGCAGGGATGCCGGTGCACCACAGGCAAGGATGCCTGTGCTCCAATCAGCCCAAACAGTAGATCATAAAGGTTTGACAACGTTTCCGAGCGAGCGTTATAGTGCGCGCCATCCAACAGCTTCCGCGGCTTTGATGGAACGTACTGGTAGTTCTTTCACGCGAGAGAGTTGGTTGGCTCCCTCATTGTTGACGCGGTCAAGGTAGCTTCAGAATCGAAATGACGCAGAGCATAGGAGAAAAGCTGCGACTCGCACGCGAGACGCGCGGCATTGCTCTGCGTGAAATATCCGAGCAGACACGAATCTCGATGCGTTACCTGGAAGCGATCGAGACCGATGACTACAAGCATTTGCCCGGCGGCATTTTCAATCGCAGCTTCATCCGCGCGTATGCAAAATTTATCGGCTACGACGAGCGCGAAGCGATGGAAGATTACGCGCGCACGATGCGCGAACGTGGCGAATCGGCTGAAGAGGTGCCCAAGCATCGGGCAATGGTTTACACGGACGACTCCGCGACGCATACGCGCTCGCCGCTGTTCACCTTGCTGTTGGCGATAATAATTCTCGCCGCGCTTTCCCTCGCGGTATGGGCTGGTCTATATTTCTATCAGCGCAGCACCGGACAGAAGGTGCATCTGCCGGGAATGAATAGCGAACAACCGATGAAGATCAAGAATCGCGGAAATGCCAGGGAGGTAGAGCACGACTTTACTGTTTAGGCGTGTCAAGAAAATCACTCTGCGAGAATCCGCAGTGTGCGCAAGCTTGTGCAGCAGGAAGTTTGAGAAATGCCCGCGGTAACTGCGGGCGTTTTTGTTTTCAGCTGAGATTAATACAAGGAGTCATTCGAACGAATCATGATCACTGACAATATTCAGGAAGGCCTCACCTTTGATGACGTGTTGTTGGTACCGGCACGCTCGGACGTGTTGCCGACCGAAACCGACACGTCGACGCAATTCACCCGCAGCATTCGTCTGCAGATACCGGTTTGTTCTGCGGCGATGGACACAGTTACCGAAGCATCGCTGGCCATCGCAATCGCGCAGCAAGGCGGCATCGGCGTCGTTCACAAGAACCTAACGATCGAACGCCAAGCCGAAGAAGTAGATAAGGTGAAGCGATCGGAATCTGGAATGATCGTCGACCCGGTCACCATTCCTCAGGATCGGCCCGTGCGCGAAGCACTGAATGTGATGGAGCGCTATCACATCAGCGGCGTGCCCGTCGTTGACGAGGATGGTCACCTGGTCGGCATTATCACGAACCGGGATTTGCGATTTGAGACGCGCTTCGACTTACCGGTTTCGGAAGTAATGACGCCACAACCGCTGGTGACTGTTCCGGTCGGCACGACGTTGGAACAGGCGAAAGCGGTTTTGCAGGAGCATCGGATCGAAAAGCTTCTGGTCATCGATGACGACAAACATCTCAAAGGACTGATTACTGTCAAAGACATTCAGAAGGCCATCAAATATCCGACTGCAGCAAAAGATGATCTCGGCCGGTTGCGAGTCGCGGCGGCGATTGGCGCAACTGGTGATTTCCGCGAGCGCGCTGATGAATTAGTCAAAGCCCGCGTTGATTGTTTGGTCATCGATACGGCGCACGGACATTCCGTTCGGGTAATTGAAGCCGTTCGCGAAATCAAACGCCGCCATCCAAACACACAGTTGATCGCCGGCAACGTCGGCACCGGCGACGGCGCACGCGAATTGATCGATGCCGGTGTGGACGCCGTAAAAGTCGGTATCGGTCCGGGATCGATTTGCACGACACGTGTAGTTACCGGCGCCGGTGTGCCGCAAATTTCGGCAATCCAATCGTGCGTCGCAGCCGCGCGCGGATCGGGCGTGCCGATCATTTCCGATGGCGGCGTGAAGTTCTCCGGCGACATGGCCAAAGCCATCGCGGCCGGCGCAGACGTCGTCATGATCGGATCGCTGTTCGCCGGCACGGAAGAAGCGCCGGGCGAAGTTATTCTTTACCAGGGCCGCAGCTTCAAGATGTATCGCGGCATGGGATCGATTGGCGCGATGCGCGAAGGCTCGCGCGATCGTTATGCGCAAGAACGAATCGAGATTGAATCGAAACTAGTTCCGGAAGGAATCGAAGGACGTGTTCCCTATCGCGGCACGCTGGCAGAGATGGTGACGCAACTCGTCGGCGGCCTGCGATCGGGAATGGGCTACACCGGCTGTCACAGTATTAAGGATTTCCAGGAGAAGACTCGCTTCCTGCGCGTGACTGCCGCCGGCTTGCGCGAATCGCACGTGCACGATGTGGTGATTACGAAAGAAGCTCCGAATTACAGATTGGAATAGAAATCATGATAGATTGACTCTATGGCGGCGAATCTAGAAAAACGCGTTGACGCCTTGGAGCGGGAACTTCGGTCGCTAAAATCCAGCGTGCGGAAGAACCGGAACAAGAAACGCTGGTGGGTGCATCTGGCGGGATCCTTCAAAGACGATCCTGTGTTTGATGAAATTGTAGACGCCGGCCTAAAGTATCGTAAATCCTCTCGATCCTCCAATGGTCGTAATTCTTGATACCGATCATCTGACGATAATCCAGCGTAGAGCAGAGCCTGGTTATTCGCGCCTTCGGGATCGACTTTCCAGTTTTCCTCCCGATGCTGTGCGTACAACGATCATCAGTTTCGAGGAGCAAATGCGAGGCTGGCTTGCCGTCATCGCGCGAGTTCGCAATCAAACAAACGAGGTCGCAGCCTACCGAAGGCTTCAAGCTCTCTTGCGAACTCTTCAATGAGATTCCCGTGCTCGATTACACAGACGCTGCGGCCGAACAATTTGAAGAATTAAGACGGTTACGACCGCGCATCGGAGCGATGGATTTGAAGATTGCAGCGATTGCCTTATCGCAAGATGGACTTCTCTTGTCTGCCAATCTCAAGGACTTTCAAAGAGTTCCGAACTTGCGGGTTGAAGACTGGACGGAATGAGGTGAGCTTGCGCGAATCGCACATGCACGATGTGGTTTTCACGAAAGAAGCGCCGAGTTATCGGTTGGAGCGATCAATTCTTACGGGGGAGGACTCTCATGAAGCTCATCGCTCTTTTGTTAGTTATTTTGGCAGCGACACCGATCTGCTCAACTGGTTATCCACAACACCGTGAGAGTTCAAGCGGCGAAGATGTTGGTATTGACACAGCGGTAGTAATAGCAATTCGGGCTAATTTGCGGGAACGGCCATCGCCATCAAGTGCAATAGTGAGAGAAGTCGAACGTGGAGACATGCTTGCTTTGGTCAATCGTAATCCAGTAGGGCCTTGGTACAGAGTCATTCACATTAGGTCGAGCAATGAGGGTTGGATCAATGGCAACACCATTCGTCTCAGATACACAGACAAGCCGAAGGGCGGACCGGTCTTCGAAGAACGCTCGGCCGGGACGAATGAAGATCCGTCGATTCAAGTTACAAACGATTCCGGTAGCATTCTGTACTTAAAAGTGGGCGACGATGATCGAATTGCAATTTCACCACACGCTACCAGGACTATGACGAAACCGCCCGGAAGATATTCGTTCTACGCTTCATCCCCTGGCGTGTTGCCAGCCTTCGGGGAACATGACTTTAGGAGTGGGATAATTTACGAATGGACGTTCTATATCGTCACGACATTCAAGTGACGGACTAACGCATCAATACCAAGAGATCCGCTAGGCGATCGACTACATTCAGTAGCGTGTGCCCGGCCTGATCAGCATGGCCAGAGGCAGCCTGCTCTTCTGCCGCTGCCGCCCCGGATGCTGAACCTACAAGCTTCACATAATAAGGTTGTAGCTCTGGCGTGTTCCTGAAATAGATTTCAAGGTTATCCAAACCCACCCGAAAATCTTCAAAAGTTGCTTTTAGTTTTGCCTTATTCCTCTCAATTGTCGGCGAACTCTGTCCCGATCTTGAGGCTGCTTCTTGCGCATCAAGATCCTTCGCCACTCCTCCCAACAAATAGAGGAAATTTGTCAGGTTCTTGATCTGAGTCGCGACCTTGTTCGCGCCGTCGAGCTTCGCTTGATTTGACGGCGCGGTCTCTGCCGGCTTGGCGGTCTTTGCAGAGCCGCGGCGCGACGTGGTGCGCGAGCGCGATTGGGCGAACGCGGTGCTGGAGAGTAGTAGCAGGCAGATTGGAACAATCAGCTTTTTCATTACGAACTCCTTCAACTTCATTCGGTGTTTGCGTTCAAGCCTGCGGCATATTTTAGTAGCTAGTCAAGTGACGAGTGTCAGAAGCCCGACACCGGGGTCCCCGGCCGGGCAGCCCGGCTGGGGGTGGGGCGGTCAGGGAGGGCTACTAATTAATCTCGCTCTGGAGCTTATAAGGGAACTAGCCGGCGATCGAGCCCTTGCTAACGCGCGGGCTTCTGACACGTTAATCCTGTTACAATCTCAATTTCCGAACATGCGACAGCGAATTCTGAAAGTCGAGCGTCTGGGAAGAGTCGAATATGCGGCCGCGCTCGATATCCAAAAACAAACCGAGCGTGCGGTTTTGACGAATGAACAGCCGGACACGTTGCTTCTGCTCGAACATCCGCACACTTTGACGTTGGGCCGTCGTTCTGCACCGGATGCGATCACGGCCGCTGATGAAGTTTTGGGCGCGCGCGGTGTGACAGTCTTTGAAACGAATCGTGGCGGCAAAGTTACTTACCACGGATTGGGCCAAATCATCGGCTATCCGATTATCAATCTAAGCCCGGATCGCGAAGACGTGCATCGCTACGTACGCGACCTGGAAGAAGTTTTGATACGCGCGATGGGCGATTTCGAAATCGAATCGTTTCGCATTCCGGGATTGACCGGCGTTCATACCACGCGGGGCAAAGTGGCCGCGATAGGCGTGCACATTGCGCGCTGGATCACCACGCACGGCTTTGCGCTTAATGTGAATTCCGATCTCAGCTACTTCGATTTGATCATCGCGTGTGAAGGCGAACCGGTAACTTCGATGAAAGAGTTGCTTGGTCGCGAAGTTGAGATGAGCAGCGTCGAGGATCGGATCGTCGAGAGATTCGCTGAAGTTTTTGAAATGGAAATTGAGGGTGCTATGACCAGTGTCTGCGGCTCTGCCGCTTGATGTGCGGAAAGGCTTTGCCTTTCCGGGAGGTGATCAATAAGGACTTGAGGCTACGCCTCAACTTAATGACAAGGCGTAGCCTAAAAAAAAGATAATGATCGATCGGAAAGGCGCAGCCTTTCCGCACATCAGATGGCATAGCCACAACCCGAGTTCATATGCTGACATTCGAACTAATCAAACAAGCCGCCGCGCGAATCGCCGGCCGCGTTCACCGTACGCCGGTGATGACCTCGCGCTCGTTCAATGAACTTGCCGGCTGCGAAGTCTTCTTCAAATGCGAAAACCTGCAACGCGCGGGCGCATTCAAAGCGCGGGGCGCAACCAACAAAATTCTTTCGCTCAGCGATGAGGAAAAGAAGCGCGGCGTGATCGCCGTCTCTTCGGGCAATCATGCACAGGCCGTCGCGCTCGCTTCACGTGAAGCCGGCACGCGCGCGGTCATCTGCCTGCCTGACGACGCGCCGAAATTAAAGGTCGCGGCAACGCGCGGCTATGGCGCGGACATTCGTTTCTTCAATCGCCACAAAGACGATCGCGATGCCTTCGGTCGCGAGATCGCCGAGCGCGAAAACCTCGTGATGGTTCCCGCGTACGACGATTACCTGATCATGGCGGGCCAGGGCACGAGTGGTTTGGAATTGTTGGAAGAAGTGCCAGACCTCGATGCGATCATGACGCCGTGCAGCGGCGGCGGCCTGTTTGCCGGGGTCAGCACGGCCGCAAAATCCATCAAGGCTTCAATCAAATGTTTTGCGGTCGAGCCTGAAACGGCGAACGACACTCAGCAATCAGTTCAGAACGGCGAACGCGTCAAGATTCCGCCGCCGCCAACGATCGCCGACGGCTTGCGCGTGCAGACACCGGGCGCTTTGACGTTTCCGATTACCCAAAAGAACGCCGACGCGATCTTGACGGTCAGCGACGACGAGATCATCAGCGCGATTCGCTTCATGCTGTTTCGCATGAAGATTCTCGTTGAACCTTCAGGCGCGGCGGCCGCGGCTGTTGCGCTCGCTAAAAAAATTCCCGGATCGCCAAAACGCGTCGGCATCGTGCTGTCCGGTGGTAACATCGACCCGGAAATGCTCGTTCGCGTGCTGGAGGATAAGAATGACCCCGCTGTCGCTCATTGATGTCGCACCGGTGCCAAGCGGCGGTGCGGTCGTAGTTGTCTTGTTAGTTATCGTGGCGCTGATCCTGCTTGTCTTCTCGGCGGCGGCTTTGATCATTGGCTTTTATCTAATGAGTCGCAGGAAGAAAGCCCAGGCTCTCGCAGCGACTCCAGCGAATCCCACAACCTTTGCGCAAGCTCAGCCGCTTCACCCATCACTTCACTGATCAAGACTCTGAGTGACTGTTTTGCTATTGACTTGAACCGAAAACCAGCGTAAGAAAAGAGCGATTTTCCAATCCATTTAAGGGGTTCCTATGAAAAGCGCTGCCCGCTTACCACGTTCTGTCAGGGAAAATCTGGTGATCCGCGAGTTGGACGACGAGACTCTGGTTTATGACACTGAACGCGATGAAGCTCATTGCCTGAATCACACGGCAGCGCTTGTCTGGGAGCTTTGCGATGGCGAGACAACGCCCGCACACGCTGCGCGATTGCTGCAAAGCAAGTTGGGCGCGGACGTCGACTCGGATCTGGTCTGGCTGGCAGTCAAGCAACTGCAGAAATTTCATTTGGTCGAGCGCGCAACGAAATCTCCTTCCGTCTCACGACGCGATCTGGTTTTGAAGTACGCACCGGCTGCGTTGGCTATGCTGCCTGTGATCTATTCGATCAGCGCCCCTGAGCCCGCTGCGGCCGCAAGTTGCGCCACCTTTGGCCAGGCATGCGGAACCCTACCGTGTTGTGCCGGGCAGGGCCTGACGTGCCTCTCCGGTTTCTGCAGCGGCGGCTTGTGAGTCTGGGTGACTCTCCTCCGCTAGTCAGGAAGTGCCGGATACCGCTTTTGCATCTTGACTCGCCTCTCTTTCACACCTCAGATCGCGGGCAAAAGCGTGGTGCCCATCTCTGTCATAATCGCCGCCCACAACGCTGAGGCTTTTATCGGCGAAGCAATTAACAGTGTAATCTCGCAGACGTCGCCCGTTTCCGAAGTGATCGTGATCGCGGACGATTGCACTGATTGCACAACGAAGATTGCGCGCGAACTCGGTGCCACAGTTCTGGAACAGAAGCGAAGCAACATGGCCGCGGCGTTGAATCTAGGCATCCACGTAAGCAAGCAACCCTGGATCGCGTTTCTGGATGCCGACGACGTTTGGCACGAAGAGAAAATTTCGTCCCAGTGGAAAGCGATCGAGGCCCATGCCGACGTTGGGTTAGTAGCTTGTGATTGCAACAGCCTTATCGATGGCGAGGTAATTGGCTTCGATCAAGATCTCACGCAGAGGTGGGATAATCTATCCCACCGCGTTCCTTTTCAGGACTACCAATACATCTCCCAAGTCGACGGCGAGTTCTTGAAGAGATTTTACCTGCAAACTTCCCGCATTTTGGTGCGACGCGAGGCCATCTCGAAAGTCGGACCTTTAAATGAGAGCTTCTTTTTTTGGCAAACAATAGAGTTTTTCGCACGGATTCTTCGTCACTATCCGCTCGCTTATGTAGAGCGCCCGCTGGTCTACCAGCGCCTTCACAATGCTAATCACACCAGGAATGTTGATGGCTACTGGAAGGCGTACATCTGTATGATTGAGCTGATGCTTGAGAATCCGGGTCTGTACCCACCACGCGCGGGCGAGGCATATCGAGAGTGTCTAAAGCGTGATTTTCATGTAACAGAACGGATGCTTTCGCAGTTGAGAAGCCCACGTAATTTGAGTTCATCCTAATAACCCAAACCATCCGTAAGCATTGAGAATCTCCCCACCTAAAAACGAAGCGAGATTGGCGATGACGATCGTCGCCATGTCCTGCCACATCGATCGCTTGCCTACCTCTTCCGCTTTTCCATAAGCCAACCAAAACAAAACGCACTCGGCCAGCGGTGCAAATGTCTCGGCCACGATCAAATAGGTCGTGCGCGATGAATTGGCAAAGATCAGCGGCATGACAAGCACCACGATCGGGTAAGTGCACGCCGTCAGCCAAACACCGGCGAAGAGTTTTTGTTTGAACGAATGTCGTCGCGAGAGACCGAGCAGCAGAATCGGGGTCTCGATCAGAATTGTGAATAGATAGCCGATTAGGAAGAATCGCCAGAGTTCAGAGGGTGACATTTTGAATTGGCCGCAGGTTCAGCTACTAAGCACCGCAGTGAACCGAACTGCTGCTCTCAGATCAACACAGATTGCTTTGCTTACAGAAACGATCCCTTGACCAGGTCTTCCGCTTCGGCGCGCGCAAGTTGCAGTAGTTCTTCGTCAGCCTGATCCTATGTCAAATCGATTTGGTCTCTTGATACCACCAGCGCGCTATTAACCTCGCCGGCGAACCAGTTGGCACGACTCACGCCAAGACCGTCGTACCACCGCCAATGCAGCCCGCCTTTTTGCAAAAAGCGATCTATTGCACGGCGCGAGTAAACATACGTGTAGAAGTCCGGCCAATTGAACCCCAGGTCCACTTTGCGCACGCCCAACGGAAGAGATCGCGGAGTTAGAAAGAACACAAAAAGCGCGAGCCGGCGAGATACAACAATGGCTTCGTTCATGGCCGCTTCGAAATCAGGAAGGTGCTCGAGGACATGCCTAACGAGCACTACATCGAAGGCCTTGTATCCAAAGCGCGAAACGAGTGACGTGGCACTGCCGATGTGAAAAGCGCCGCCTGGATACAACTCGCGTGCAATTTCGATGGATGGCTCGGACGAGTCGATTCCCACATACCGTGATGCCAGCCGCAGATCCGCCAAAGCTTCATAGCCGACGCCGGCGCCACAGCCTACGTCCAGAACACTCTCTCCGTCGCGTATCCGTGAAGCAACAAATGCCCGCGATTGATGTTCCGTGCCGGCTCCCCCGCCGTGCATGAGGATCCGCAGCACATCGCGACGCAAGGTCCGCCAATTCTCCCGCGGTTCCGTCGGTTGCGTGCCCGAGACCGCTTCCAGAATGCTACGGCATAGGCGCCATCGAGCATTCCGTGGGGCTCCCGTGGTCACGAATGCAAAGGGCCACAACCGGCTTGCCCCCTGCGGGACAAAGGGCTTGCTATCGCGAGTCATGTCTACAATCAGTTCTTACAACTCATCGGAGAAAGCTGGGATTGATTTTGCTTTAGCCGGTGAAGCGGCCTGTAATTTCAAATCATTCGCAACAGAAACGGCGCTTCGGCCAGCACATGAGCGATCGCGACGGTGAAATAAATATCGCGTGTCATTGAGTAATTAAACGAGAAGCCCATCCACAACGCTGCGACGATAAGCAAACTGAAGATCAAGATACCCGCGATCAGTTTTGGAAACCCGCGCGAGTGACTCGCGATCGGAATCGCTTTCACCTTCCAAATCGCTCCCGTCGCTCCGATCAAAGGCAGCGCGACAATCCAGACGCCATAGTGCAGGAGTTCCAAAAACACGTGCGTTGAGACGAGCATGTGGCTGGAAACATTCGGCAGCAGTTCTGCGCCCGCGTGCTGCGTGATTCGCCAGAACAACCCGTTGTCGTCGGCCAACGATGACGTACGCGAAAGCTGCCAGAGCATTCCGCCGATGACGAGCGGCAAGAACATCAGACAACGGCGATAGATTGAGAGCCATTCAGGTTTGGTGCGCCGCAGGTGTCGATCCAGGAACCACAGCGCGACGAGCGGATGGGCATAAACGATCGCCAGACTGAACAATTCAGGCGCCAGCCAGTTGAATGCGCATAGAGTAAACGCGATTGGCAGAACCCAAAACCAATCGCCGTTTCGTTTCTGTCTGGCTCGCATCAAGACGAGCGCGCCGATCCACAGAATCATCGCGGTGTTCCAAACAGCAATTGCGTTGGGCCAGTTCGCGCCGGACCAAACATTCGCGTAGTACAGCGCCGGCAGCGAAACATACGCAAGTGTCAGCACTCCGATGCCGGCGAAGGCGACGATGAAGAAGTTGCGCGAGCGGCCGAAGCGCGCCGGCAGACGCATCAGGAAGTAACGCGCTTCGAACCAATTGTGCGGCCCGGCAAACAGGAACACGGTGACGATGGACATTTGCAACGGGAGCCAACTCGCCATGGCTGCCGAGACGATCGCGCTGCAGACCAAAATCACCGCGAACCCCTTCGCAGACACGCGTGTGCGCTCGCGCGTTTTCGCACGCGGCCACCCGGCCATGGAAATGTTTTCAGCTCGTTGCATCGATGTGGCGCAAATTGGCAATTTGCGCTACTTACTCTTCGCCTTTTCCACCGGTTTTCCGCAGCGGAATAATCAGCTTCATGTTGTCGTCGCCGGGAACCAACTCGATCTGAACGCCGCCGCTCGTTTCCTTTCCATCTTTCAAAGACTGTGGCAGGTTCTGCCAGCGAATGTATGGCGGCGGGCCCGCATTCGCGCGCACGATCACCGTGCCGATTCCGAGCACCACCGCAATCAACAACACTGCCGCGACGCTCCGGTGATTACGGCGCTGGTTCGATCTCGCCAGCCAAACTCCTCCGAACGAGACCGCCAGAAACATGAAGAGTCCGGCCATGATTGTGCGCGTCGAGCTGTGCATGATGTTCTGTGACAGCGAGCTTCCGCCGTCACGCGCCGCAGCTTCCTGCATTCGCTTGAACGTGTCCTGCGAAATCTGCAATCTCGCTTCGAAGGCCTTCGGATCGGAAACAACCGTCAGGCCAGAATAGAAAATTACTTTCGCCTCCGCCGCCGCCGGTGAAGGCTTTGGTCTGGCGATATCACCGAAGGCGAAAATCGCGCTCGCAAGCAATGCACAAATCACCGCGCTCAACATCAGGGTTCTTTTCATAAGCTCCTCCGTTTTACAGGCCACCGGCGAATAGAGATTGCACCGATTAAAGATCGAATTCTTATCTGTGGTTATCCGTGTTCATCTGTGGCTAGTCTCAAATTCCGCGCAGTATAGCGCAAAAACAAATGTTCGATGCTTAATTTGGATTTGGCGTGCTCTGGAAATCACAAACACGAGTCTGCGTCTGTTCGGGTTTTCTGCCTGCATGTACGGTTTTGATCGATGAACGTTGGTCCGTGCGCAGATTTAGTTTTGGGATCTTAAGCTTTCCTTATTGGCATGGAGGTTGATAGGCGAGGTTACATGCAGCTGCTCCGACCAGCCGCTAACTTTTTCAATCAACTAAACCAAGTGGAGGAACTTATGGCAGACGATAGAGAAAGAAATCAGGGTATGAAGCAAGGCACCGGAGAAGGCACTGGTCAACACGCGCCGGGACGTAACCCGCAGGATGATCGCGCGGCAGGTGGACGCGGCGGCGATCAGCGGGGCGATCAAAAGCGTGATGTCGGATTCGATCCCAGCCGCGGTGGCGACGGTGGCAGCTACAAAGACGGCGGACAGAACGAGCAAACGCGACGCTAACAGTGGTGCTGTCTACACCAAGGGCTCACGTTTGATTTCCTACCAGGGAGAATCATTCGTGAGCCTTGTTGTGTAAGAAACTTTCCACAGATTACGCAGATTACACAGATTAGAAAAAATAACTAGCCCCGAAGAGGCACAATAGGCACAGAGTAGTTGGAGCTTTAGATCGTTTGGCTATTGTTTTGTGCTTCTTGTGCCTTTTTGTGGCTGATTTCTTTTTTTCTTATCTGTGTAATCTGCGTAATCTGTGGACTACTTTCCGATTCGTCGAGTGCTGCCGCCGCCGCTGATCGTACGACTCATCTTGCGCGCGACCATTTCTGCTTGTGCAAACACACGCAGAAAGTTTCCCCCGAGAATTTTGTCGATGTCCTGTTCGCTATAGCCGCGCTTCAGTAGTTCATAAGTAATGTTAGGCAGCATTGATTCATCGCGCGCGCCTTCGGGAAAATCATTCGCGCCGTCAAAGTCCGGCCCGAGCCCAACATGATCGATGCCCGCAACTTTTACGATGTGATCGATGTGATCGATGAGTTTGGAAATCGGCAGCGGCGGTAAAGGATTCGCAGCTTCCAGCTTGTCACTTTCTTCAGACAGCCGTTCAGGATCGTTCGCGTACTTCACGCTCAGTGCTTCCTGCTGATCCTTGAGACGATTGCTGCGCTCGTCACTTTGGGGGGAAACAGTCTTTTGATCGACGAACAAGCTGTAGAAATTCACTTGCACGACGCCCCCGTTCTTGGCGATGCGCTTCAGCAGATCGTCAGGTATGTTTCGCGCGACGTTGCTTAGCGCGCGCGCCGATGAGTGCGAAGCGATCACCGGCGCTTTCGAAACATCCAAAGCATCGTTCATCGTCTTGTCCGACACATGCGAGATATCGACCAGCATGCCGAGCCGATTCATCTCGCGCACAACTTCTCTTCCAAAATCCGTCAGCCCGTTGTGGGTTTTGTCGCCGCGCGCGTCGGCCCAATCGTTTGTGTTGTTCCACGTCAGCGTCATATAACGCACACCCAACCGATAAAACTCGCGCAGCGTCGGGAGCGAATTTTCGATCGCGTGGCCGCCTTCGATTCCCATTAGGGCCGCAATTTTGTTTTGCGCTTTCGCGCGCCGAATGTCAGCAGCTGAGGTGGCGATCACCAGGTCGTTCGGATGACGTTCGACGGCCCGATAAACCGAATCGATCATGTCGAGCGTGCGCCGCGCCGCGCCGCCGTGCTGCACGTACCAGGGTTTGATGTAAAGCGAAAAGAAGATTGCGCTGAGCCCGCCTTTCTTCATGCGATCGATGCTCGTGCGATACGGATACGGCGGGTTCCCGCCGAGATCGTAATCATCGTTGGTCATCGGCGTCGTAATGTCGTTGTGCGTATCGACGACAATCGCGCGGCGATGGATGGCCAGCGCTCGCTGCCATAACGCTTCGTCACGCGCCGGGCGCGTCGACGTTGGTTGGCGTTGCGCCGGTTGCGTTGTGCGTTGCCGCTGATTGGTTCGCTGTGCGCTCGTGGGAATTGCGGATGCGATGAAAGCGAGTACGAGAAGACAAGTCAGGATCGATAACGCCAGTCGTCTTGGTTCCATGGCGAGAAGGTTTACCACAAAGCCACGAAGACACAAAGAGATTGACTTGCGGCTATGCCGCTCGATGTGCGGAAAGGCTCCGCCTTTCCGTTAGGCATTTCTAAATCACCTGTACATTGGCGAGGCTGAGCCTCGCCAATATGATGAATCAATAGATGCAACGCGCCGGAAGGCCACAGGCCTTCCGCACATCAGGCGGCAAAGCCGCGGGGCAAATCTCTCGGGCCGTTTTACGATTAGCCTACATATCGTATGCTGATTCGCATGAAACCGGAGACGACTAATGAACAGATTGACGAGGTTAGGAATTCGTTTCAAAAGGCTTTGAATAGGCACGGGTTCGGATTCCAATTCAGCGTACTCAAGATCGCGGAGAATCTAGCTAAGAGAGTAGACTACGATGAGCGGTCGCGATGGAGTTTTCTTTTTTCGGAGGTCCCGCTCGAAGTCCGAGGATCGGGGACGAGAATAGACTTCATACTGTCCAGAAGTAGATCAACCTCAAGTCCGTTCTTCTATCTAATCAGTGAGTGCAAGCGTGCGAATCCTAAGCTGTCAAATTGGTGTTTCGTTCGTGCCCCGCGCGTGCGGAGAGGACGATCCAGAGGCGTTGATCCGCTTTTGGTAGAGACGGTGTTTCAAGGAAGAGAAGTTAGAAAACCCATGACCACGGTTAGCAACCTTAATGCGCTGACAGACGCATATCACTTGGGTGTTGAGGTGCGCTCCCCTAAGGCAGGTGATGACAAGGGTGAGAGCGGCAGAGCTATAGAGGACGCCGTCACCCAAGTATTAAGAGGGCTAAATGGTTATATTGAGGCGTTATGCCAGGACAAACAGCTCTTTGAAACGCAAGTACATCTATTGCCCGTGATCTTCACAACCGCTCAACTATGGATTTCTCATTCCGATCTAGGCCTGGCGGATCTCGATACGGGTGACATTGATCTCTCAACAGACAAGTTTGAGTCGGTACCATGGCTTTGGTATCAATATCACATGTCACCAGGGCTCAAACACACATCAATTTACGAACCGCGACACGAAATCAAGGCTGAAGAATTTCTTGAAGCCAAATACATTCGAACCGTTGCTATTGTCAGCGCGAGTGGCATCGAGGAATTCCTACTCTACACATCTAGAGATTTCTTCTAGACCTACGAATACTAGATAGTTCTGCACGTCAGTTTCACCCGCGCGCGTAGGTGTGGCGAGCCACATTGATGCGAAATTTCATTCCCATTAAAACTAATTCGTGCGAAAACTGCGGCTGCCTGCAACTGATGCGCAAAGGCGATGGCGACTATGACTATGAAGCCCAGCGCGAGTTCACTTATCCGCATGACACCTTAATGTCCGGTCTCGGAATGGGCGGCACTTCTTACTTATACGAAAACGGAAAGTTTCGAGCTATCATCACCAGCGACTAAACCTATGTCGATCCTAATCGCTGAAGACAACGTGGCCCAGCGCGCTTACCTGCGCGAGATACTCGAGCGTGACTTTCCTTCGCACACACCGGTGATCGAAGCCAGTGACGGTGAAGAAACTGTAACGCTCGCGCTGAAGAACAAACCCGAGGTTTGCATCCTCGACATTCAGATGCCGAAGCTTTCCGGTGTCAAAGCCGCGCGCGCGATCTGGCGCGACTTCCCAACTGCGCGAATTATTTTCTGGACGCAGTTTCCGCACGAAATCTACATTAACGAGATCCGCAAGATCGTTAAGTCAGTCGATCCGCCTCCGGCTTACGGTTTTATTCACAAGAATAATCCCGAGTCGCGCTTCCTGCGTTTCGTCGCCGCGGTTTTGGAAGACGGCGCCGACATGATCGATCCGGCCTTTAAAGATTCTTTCAAACGGCCGCTGCTGACTGAATTCGAAGCCGAAGCGCTTTACTATCTCGCGCTCGGTCTATCGAACTGGGCCATCGCGCGCAAATGCAGCTTGAGTCTGCGCGGAGTTGAAAGCCGGCTCGCCACACTCTACGAGAAACTTTTCGTCTCAATCGCCGAAGGCACCGAACACGAAGCCTACGAAAAGCTGGCTTACAACGTGCGAACGCGGGCGTTCTTTGAAGCGCTGCGGCGCGGCTTGCTGAACAATGATGAGTTGGAAAAGGCAGCGGCGGATTTGGAAGGATGGCTGGACCGCGATCGGAAGAAGTTTATTGAAGAGCAGAAGCGGGAAGCGGGAAAGAAGAAATGATTTCTCTCATTAACACACGGTTTCAGCCAGGTGTTCACAAAACAACGAATTTCCGATAACCGTTTTGACGGTTTATGGTTGCAACCACGCGACGAGGAAAACCGTTGAAACGGTTGGAAAAGATCATCGGCACGGATCTCACCTGGTTGAAACCAGGTGAGAATGATTTGGATCCGAGCTCTCGCGGCTCGGCCGCAGCACCGTGCGGTGAGGCTCAGCCTCACCGTCGCTCGATCTTGAAATGGAACGGCGTCGAGGCTGAGCCTCGACGCAATTCCTTAAAGAGAATACTCTCGGTAAGCCTAAGACTTACCGCGGGCGGCGGCGAAGCCGCGAAACCGAACAGCAAGACTCGCAAGTTAACAACTTGCTCTACATCGTTGCTCACGGCTCACCGCGCACTGCTCACTTTCTTTCTGCTTTCTGCCGTCTGCCTTCTGCCTTCCGTTTTCTCACAAAACCAACCGCAGCCTATCCCGCAACCTACGCCCACCCCATCGCCCGCTCCATCGCCTTCTCCTTCGCCGACGCCGCCGCCAAATCTGCATCAATGGGGCGCGGTGACGTCGTTTCACGGTCTGCCTTCGGATCGAACGCACGCGATCGCGCAGACGGAATTTGGCGTGACCTGGTTTGCGACAGATGGCGGACTGGCGCGTTATGACGGCCGCCGCACAAGCGCGATCAATGCTGACGGTCTGCCCACGGGTCGTGTGCTCGTATTGAAGACTGATGATTCAGGCGCTCTTTGGATCGGCACAGACAACGGCGCCGCGCGCATGTGGAACGGCAAGTTTGATCTCATCAAAGAAACTTCCGGGGTCGTCATCAACGCGATGATTTCTGTGGAGCGCGATCGCGTAATCATGGCCAGTGACAGCGGCCAGATCTTCGATTGCCGCGTAAGCCGCGAGGCGAGTCGCGAGACGCGGGAGGGCGAAGGCACACCGGGTCTCACGTTCAATGTGCGAACCCTTCTGAATCAGCCGCTACAAAGCTCTGACAAAGATCACCCTGGGCCATTAAAGATCACCAGCCTCGCGATGATTGGAGACAAACTCTACGCCGGCACGCAGAGCCGCGGCATCCTGCGCGTAGAAAATGGTGAAGCGAAAGAAATCGTCAGCAAGCCGCGCAGCTACTTTATTAATGCGTTGGCCACTGACGGCGAAGGCCACCTATGGGCCGGCGTGCAGACCCGCGCCGAAGACAGTGGCTTGTTCAATAACAGCGACCTTCTGAAGCCAAACAAAGCGAGCGTTCCTACTGGCGCCGTCACTGCGATCGTGCGCGGCAACGGCGATGACATGTGGATCGCGACTGACGGTCACGGCGCATTTCATCTTCAAAATGGAAAGCTGATCGAGAAGTTCACCTTCGAAGGGACAGGCGGCGCGCTGCGTTCCGATCATATCTCGGGCATCTTCGTCGACCCGGAAGATGTTGTCTGGTTCGCTACCGACAAAGGCGTCTGTCGCTACGATCCGAACGCGATGCGCGCGGAAAGCATCAGCGAAGATTCGAACGCGAATTATGTGCGCGCGCTGTTGCGAACCTCGCGCGGGCATTTACTGGCGGGAACGAACGCCGGACTTTACATCAACGATGGTTCGAAGAAGTGGGCTGCGATTCCGGAAATCGGCCGGCGCACAGTTTATGCCTTAGGCGCAGACAACAGCGGGCGCGCCTTGATCGCGACCGCAAATGGATTCTTCGTTTCATCTTCCAATTCAGATTCAACCTTCACGCGTTTGCCGGCTTCATCCGACCAGGACAACGTCCGCGCTATAGCCACCGTTGCCGGCGCAACCTACATCACGACGTACGACTACGGCGTCGAGCGATTGCAAGGCTCGCAGCGCACACTCGTCTGGCCCGACGCAAAGGCCGACAGTCACCTGCGCGAAATAACCAGTCTTGGTAAAGACGCGAACGATCGCTTGATGATCGGCACGGCGATATCCGGCGTTTACTTTTTTGACGGCAAGCAAACAACGACCGACACCGCTCTCGAAAGACTGAAGGGCGATGCGGTGTGGTCGATGCGCGCTGACGGATCAGAAGTGTGGATCGCGTCGGCAAAAGGACTCTTTCTGTTTCGATCGGGCGAATTGAAGGACATTGCCCCCGGAATTAACGCGCGCAGCCTGGAGCTAAGCGCGGACAACGCTCACGCAAAACAAGTCTGGTGCGCAACCGTCGGAAATGGCTTGATGAAAGTTGCGCTCGACGATCAATTCGGCGCGATCGTTTCACGTTTCGATATCGAACAGGGCTTGCCTTCGCAACGTGTGTTCGCCGTTCTTTCTGAAAGTTCTAAAGAAGGAATTGAAAACGTGATCGCCGGCACGAACCGCGGCGTCGTGCGTTATGAGCCGGGACACGTAACGCCAACCGTCTTGCCCGCGCGCGTCATCGGCCAGCGTATTCATCAACAGAGCGAGCTGAAGCAACGCCTGCCACTCGCCTATCCGCAGAACAGTTTATTACTCGACGTGACGGCGATCAGTAGCCGCACGTTTCCCGAGCAGTTTCAATATGCGTTTGCGCTTTACGATAGCTCGGGGAAGATAATCCGCGAGAAGCTCGGTCACGATTCTCAGTTCACGATGGAGAAGCTCGCGCCCGGTAATTACAAAGTTGTCGCGCGCGCATTCACCAAAGACCTGACCCCCGCGACGCCGCTCTCGTTTGAATTCAGCGTGGCGCGGGCGCCGTTTCCGTGGACATCGACGGCGCTCGGAGTATTGTTGCTGCTGGCCTTGATTGCCTTGGGTTGGGGATATTTTCAGAACCGACGGATTCATCGGACCAGCGCGGAACTTGCGGCCGCGAATCGGGAGTTAGCAAATGCACGTCTGCAACTCGCAAATGAAACTGAGACTGAACGCCGGCGTATTGCTCGCGATTTGCACGACCAAACTCTTGCGGATTTGCGAAACCTGGCGTTGCTCGTCGATCAACTTCCAGTCAATCGCGATCCTAACGTGCGTCCCAATCGCGCGTCTTCCGCGCCGGGCGCTTTGCGTCACGAGATCGAATCGATCTCGCAGGAAGTCCGGCGCATCTGCGAAGACTTGAGCCCTTCGGCGTTGGAAAATGTGGGGCTCTCTGCGGCGCTACAATTCGCTCTGTCTCACGCAGTCGAGCATGCGCCGCCTGATTGCAAATTCGAATACGAGTTCAGTTGCGATGACGCGCTCGAGGAAAAACTCAACCTGCCGGCGAGCACGCAAATTCAAATCTATCGCATTGCTCAGGAGGCTTTGAGCAATGTCTGTCGTCACTCGGGTGCGAAGCACGTCAGGATGAGCGCCACACTTTCTGACGTTCATCAATTTGAGTTACAAATTGAAGATGACGGTCGCGGATTTGACGAAGCGGAGGCTAAGAAAAAATCAGGCCGCGGCGTCGCCAACATTCGCGCGCGCGCCAGCATGATCGACGCCGATAGCCAATGGATTAAGCGGAACGGAGGCGGAACGCTTTTCAAGTTGATTAAGTAATGACCAGTGAGCTTCTCAACATTCATCCTGAAATTCAGTCGGCGTTGGCGGCTAACAAACCAGTCGTCGCGCTTGAGTCAACGGTGATCGCCCATGGTTTGCCGCGTCCGCAGAATATCGAAACGGCGCGGCGGCTCGAACAAATCGTGCGTGAAGAGGGAGCGACGCCCGCGACCATCGCCGTGCTCGACGGCAGACTCTGCGCCGGACTAAGTCAGAATCAGCTTGAGCAGATCGCGAACGCGGACGATATCAATAAGCTAAGCACGCGCGATCTCGCAATCGCGATCGCGCGAGCGTGGAATGGAGCAACCACCGTCGCGTCGACGATGTGGATCGCGCACCGCGCCGGCATTCAGGTGTTTGCTACCGGCGGAATCGGGGGCGTGCATCGAGGATCGTTGCCGGACATTTCAGCCGATCTGCCGCAACTGGCCCAGACGCCGATGATTGTTGTGTGTTCAGGTGGGAAGATCGTTCTGGATTTGCCGGCCACGCGTGAGTGGCTGGAGACGCACAGCGTTACTGTCGCCGGATATCAATGTAACGAGATGCCTGCGTTCTATTCGCAGAAGAGCGGACTATCAATCGATGTGCGGTGTGATTCACCTGATGAAGTTTCAAAACTTTTCCACTCGCAGCTCGAACTCGGATTGCATTCGGCGCTGCTCGTCGCGGTACCAGTTCCGATCGCAGCCGAAGTCGAAAGCTCAATTCTGGAAAAAGTACTGGAAGAATCTTTGGCGGAGGCCGAGCGGCAAAAGATTACGGGTCGCGACGTGACGCCATTCCTGCTTTCGTGCATGTCGCAAGCGAGCGGAGGTGCAACTCTGCGCGCGAACATCGCGCTGCTCGAAAACAATGCGCGCGTTGCGGCGCAGATTGCTTCCACCCTGTCTCATGCAAACTGTTAGTTGCGGGCGTGGTTTCTTTGCCTTAGGGGCGTGTGCTTTCTTCGTCCTGCTTACGACGACTGCTTCCTCCGTGGGTGTGTTTCCTCAGTGTCCTCTGTGATTTTTGTCTTGCTGTTTCTGAAACTTGAAACTAGAAACTTGAAACTGTATTCTCGTGCGTGCCGCAAGTTTTCCAACTTGCATTACTTCAAGTGGGGCAGTAGCTCAGTTTGGCAGAGCGCCGCGTTCGCAATGCGGAGGTCAGGGGTTCGATCCCCCTCTGCTCCACCAGAACCTAATTTGTTCTCAATAATTTACAAATTCGCTCGAAAGGGCTCGAATGCCCAAATGACCAATATATGACAAAGTTTTCTGACTGAAGCTCAGATTGCGTTTTGAATCGGTCGCATTGAACAGCGGTAGTAATGTATATCTGCCGACGTCTTATTGCGAGAGAGGCGACTTCGCGCTTGTCACGGTTTGTTCCCGGAGTTGAGTCGCTTGACTAAGAATGATCTTATCCATCGATATACTTCCGGCCATGGCCATCCAGTGCATCATCGAAGAGAGGAACAATTCCTTCAGGTATGCAAACGAGAAGCCTTCGGTTTGTTGAATCACTTCTAGCGCGACTGTTTCTGAGAGGCGCAATTCTGGTTGGAGTTCATTGTTCCAGGCAGCAATATATGCCGAGCGCTCGGCCTCAACCGGCAGGTCGAAATAGTACTTGCGATCAAAACGGCTGGGGCGATCGAGAATTGCCGGATCGAGTCGGTCTGGGTGGTTTGTAGTCGCCAGCACCACTACGCCGGTATTTGTTTCGAACCCGTCGAGTTCATTCAAGAAAAAAGCGCGGCTCTTATCATCAATCATCGAGTCGATGTCTTCCAAAATCAACAGGCATGGCGTCGTCATTCGCGCCCGCTGGAAAACGAGACGAATGTTTTCCTGGTCAGTTTCATATTCCGATTTGAATCCTTTCACATACAGGCACGGCTTCCCGAGTTGGTTGACGAGAGCCTTCAGCGTGTGCGTTTTCCCATTGCCCGGCGGACCGATGAATAAGACGCCGCGCTTCCAAGGGATGTGGTATCGCTCATAGACTTCGCGCGAAAGGAAGAATTGAGCGAAGTCGGCCTGAATCTCCTCCTTTAGCCCATCGCGAAGGATTAGGTTGTCGAACGTCGCGGACTTGATCGCCTCATGGAGCTCTTTGCTCTTCACCCATTCGCCGTCGCGAAACACCAAAACTTCGCCGCGGACCTCTGATGACCATTCGCAGACTTCCGCAAAGAACTCTTCGGCCGTCTTCTTGTCGTTAGCGATGATCCATTGATGACGCGACGTGTAGCAGTGTTGCGTGAACGTTACTAGAACAACGTCCAGAAGATCGCCCTTCCAGAGCACGTTGAGCCACGAGTTCTCAATCGAACGCTTTGGATCTTTTCCTGGGCCGACCCAATCAGTTTTGATGTGATTAAAGAGCGAGGTTTCATGAACAACTGAGCATTTCTCGGCACGCACAAAGGCCTCCAGGTCAAAGTACCCGGTTTCGCCTTCGAGGATTGCCTTTCCGGGATGCAGCTCCGCCAACTCGCGCCCGATGTGGTACGCGATGTAGTCGTTCGGTTTGTCAAGAGCATCCTTGATGAAATTCTCTATGCCCATAACTTGGTTGCCGCCAACTGAATCTGAGATTCCAATTAGCGTGCTTTCTTCACCGTGCTGCGACACGGTCAAGAAAATGGACCCTGTGAATGAGTTATTTCGGTGGACCATTCGTACTCTTTAACTAATCGACCGATGCAGTGCCCCTCACCCACCCTCGCCGGAGGAAACAGATCAGCACGCGGTAGTTACATTGACATTGCGCTGTGCCCCTGTGACTTTACTGGGCATGACTTGTGATTCGGGATTCGAACCCATCGACGCTGCCCCTAGCATCACCAGGTGAGCTGCTTTCACAGCTTAATCCAACTTGACCAGTTGGCGGTTTGTGCTCGCCTCTACTTTCTTCCGACTACCGACTGCATCGGTTTATTCGACTAGCTCAGTTTGCCAGTTTAGTTCCTGAACGCGCGCGTCGAGATCGCGGTAATTCTTTGCGAGTTCGTCCGCGCGCTTCTGAATCTCGGCCACGTTAATAGTCGAGATGTACTTCACCTCCGAACGCGTGAAGCGACCATGCGAAATTGCGGCTGTTTGCGCCAGTTCGGCGTAAGCAGCCCGCTGAAGCGCAAGTACATCGCGCTCCGCCAGTGCATCCGAGATCGTTCCACCTCCGGCAAATGCCGTTACGGAGTTCGTTCTGTTGATGCGCTTGATCAGATCAAGCAGCTCGGTGGAAACGCGACCCAGTTCTGCGATCAGCTCTTGCGGAGTTTCCGCCGGCTTATCGCCTTCCTGAACCTTTGCGTTCGTGAGCAGTCTCGACTTCAGTTGCGCGATTCTCTTCTGACAATCAGCGCGTAGAATTAGTGCTTCTGCCAGCTTCATTTCCGTTTACCTCCAAATAGATTCCCTCTGATGTAAATGAATCGAAGTACCTTGTTGCGATTGGAGAGTTTGGCTGCGGGAGAAGGAGTCGAACCTTCATCTTCGAGTTCAAAGCCCGACGTGTTGCCGGTTACACCATCCCGCAAAGAAATGAGTTTCGGGGCACTGGGATTCGAACCCAGAACCTTGCGCTAATCTGGCGCTAACACCGCTTATAAGGCGGGTGCTCTACCGATTGAGCTATGCCCCGTCGAAGTTGGTCGCGGCGGAAGGAATTGAACCGACATCGCTCGATTATCAATCGAGTGCTCTGGCCATTGAGCTACGCCGCGATGGTTGACCCGACGGGGCTCAAACCCGCACCTCGCGGCTTAAAAGGCCGCCGCTCTGTCACTCGAGCTCCGGGTCAAAATAATTGGCTGTGGCGGAAGGATTCGAACCTTCGATAGCCGGATTAACAATCCGGTGCCTTACCGACTTGGCTACGCCACAAAAAGAATCGAATCTGGCTGCGGCGACGAGACTCGAACTCGTATCAACTCGTTTACAAGACGAGTGCTCTGTTATCCAATTGAGCTACGCCGCAATTTGGTGGACTGGGAGGGATTCAAACCCTCACAAGAAGTTTGCAGGACTTCTATGCTGTCGTTACATCACCAGCCCGAAATTGGTGGCTGTGGGTGGAGTTGAACCACCAACCTCGCGCTTATGAGACGCTTGCTCTGTTCCACTTGAGCTACACAGCCGTGAATGACCTTGGAAGCCCGCGGAGGAGTTGAACCTCGTGCCTTTCCACCCAGCTCTTGCAGGTTCGGTTTAGAAGACCGACGCCGGGAACGCGGGCCGTTTTGGAGTGCGCCGGCAGAGCGAAGCGACGACGGCGCTTTGGATGGGGCGTGAGGCCGACCATGCCTCTTCGAACTCCACGCTCCCAGACAGTCACCGTTCTGCCGGGATGAGTCACGCCCCGATAACTTGCTAATCGAATTTTGGTGCCCAAGGAAGGACTTAAACCTTCAACCTCCGGTTTGTAGGACCAGCGCTCTATCAATTGAGCTACTCGGGCGAGAGAATTTATTTGTTACAGATGAACACAGATCAGACTGATCAAGAAAAGATTGAAGGAATCTTATCTGTGAAAATCCGTGTCTATCTGTGGCTGGTTTGTTTGGTGGTCGGAGTTGGAATCGAACCAACCTTTCGGGTTTTTCAGACCCGCGCTAATCCGTCTCAGCTATCCGACCGAAGATGATTCGCCACAGATGAACACGGATAGCACTGATAAGAAATTGCATCCTGAAACAATCGGATCACCTCCTTTCTATCCGTATAAATCCGCGTTCATCTGTGGCTGTTTTTACGCACGGTTTTTCTCGCGATGCACCTTCTCCATGACGGCACGATCATCGTGTACGTCCATGAACAGGTACTTGCGCCACTCGGCTCTCGCCTCTGCGTAGTGACAAAGCACGACGCGTTCGAGCTTCACACGCAGTGCCGTCTGCGAAGTCAGCAGCGGCATTCGTGCTTCTTCCGGTGTGCGGTTGCTCTTCCGGTTATTGCATTTGATGCAAGCCGTCACGATGTTCACCGGCGAGTTATCACCGCCACGCGAACGCGGCAGAATGTGATCGAGCGTTAGCTCGGCCACACCCTTCTTCTCACCGCAGTACTGGCAGCGGAACTTGTCGCGCATGTAAATTCGCAGGCGCTTCATGCCCGACTGTTCACGGCGGCGGCGAACGTTTATGTAAGTGCGCCGGCGAATTACCGACGGCACAGGCCATTCATCATGTGCCGAACGAAGCACGCGATCGCCGTCAAATTCTTCGACGAAGACAGTGTTCTTGAAGGTCATGATGATTGCGCGCGCGACACTGACGGTGCCGAGCGGCTCGTAAGTCTGGTTAAGCAGCAGAACTCTGCCATTGAGTGCCATGGCTCGGCACCTCCTTTCATTTGAATGTGGTACAGAACCGCGAACGGTAGTGAGCGGGTGCAAGGCTCAAGTTGAGTTTATGATCCGGTCGCTACCGCTCCCGGTTCTGTAACGATTTGGAGCGCGCGGTGAGACTCGAACTCACGAATACCGGATTTGCAATCCGGTGCCTTGGCCGCTTGGCGACGCGCGCATGTAGCGCAAGTTGTTAACTTGCGTGCTGGTAATAGAGGGAACGCAAATTAACAATTTGCGCTACATTGAAGATTGGAACGGAAGGAGAGATTCGAACTCTCGAATCGAGTTTGGAAGACTCGCATGTTTCCGGCTACATCACTTCCGCGAGCGGCGCGAATCAAGGTAACCCGCGCCTTGGTTGTGGGGTGAGATCATTTTGAGTAATGGAACTCCTGGCAGGACTTGAACCCGCAACTTCGACGTACGACCACCCCAGCGCGGCTGCCGCGCCGGGGACCCCGGTTTCGAAGCGTCGCGCTCTTCCATTTGAGCTACAGGAGCTAAGAACTAGTAGGCAGTTGGCAGTAGGCAGAAAGCAGAAACAGACCCGTTGTTTGCTGCTGACTGCTTACTGCCTTCTGCTTACTGCTTTGGTCGGGGAGGACAGAATTGAACTGTCACCACGAGTTCCCAGGACTCGGATGCTTGCGTTACACCACACCCCGAAATGATTTATGGATTGAGATAAATGGCGAGAGGCTTTGTGAAGGACTGAATCTAATTCTCAGCCCTTCACGCAGACCACTTGCTTGATCTCGGCAACGACCTGAACCAGATCTTTTTGGTTCTTCATCACCGCCTCGATCGATTTGTAAGCGCCGGGAATTTCATCCAGTACGCCTGTATCCTTGCGACACTCAACGCCCGCGGTTTGCTTCGCGAGATCTTCACGAGTGAAGTGACGCTTCGCTGCTCCGCGTGACATCTTGCGGCCGGCTCCGTGAGAGCAGGAATTAAAACTCTCCGGAGTACCGCGCCCCTTAACGATGAACGATTTCGCGCCCATCGATCCGGGAATGATGCCGCAGACGTCTTTGTCGGCATTGATGGCGCCCTTGCGCGTGACGAAAACTTTTTCGCCATAGTGCTCTTCGAGCGCTACGTAGTTGTGATGGCAGTTGACCTGTAGTTCAGGCTTAAACGGCTGACGATGATTAAACATCTTGTTGAAGACCTTCAACAGACGCGTCATCATGATCTCGCGATTCTTCATCGCGTAGGTTTGGGCCCACTTCAGGTCTTTCCAGTAGGCCCCGAATTCCGGCGTGCCCTGGATGAAGTAAGCCAGATCGGGAGCCGGAAGATCCGACAATCTCCACAACGACTTTGCCGTCGAGATGTGACGCTCTGCCAATTCCTTACCGATGTTGCGCGAGCCCGAGTGCAGCATCAACCAGACGAAGTTCTCGGTGTCCAGACAAACTTCAATGAAGTGGTTGCCGCCACCCAGCGTGCCCAGTTGCTTCATCGCTTTTGCTTTGCGATCGTGCACGCCTTCGTGAAGATCGCTGAAGTCTTTCCAGCCGTCCCAGTACGAAGATTCGTCGACCGATTCTTTGTAAGCATTGAAGCCAACCGGAATCGCTTCTTCGATCGCCAGTCTTAATTCTTTCAACTTGCCATCGAGGATGCCGCTCTTGAATGGCGTCTTCACGGCCATCATGCCGCAGCCGATATCGACGCCGACGGTTGCGGGAATAACTGCTTCCTTCGTTGCGATTACCGAACCGACCATGCTGCCTTTGCCCAAGTGTGCATCGGGCATCAGCGCGACATGCTTGAACAAACACGGCAAGCGCGAAACGTTACGCAGCATCGATTGCTCTTCAATGCTGAAATCGTGGTTGGCCCACGACAGGATCTCGCTGTGTGCCCCACCGATTGGTAGCTTCTTGTAAGGCATTTCGGTTTCTCCTTTCTAAGCATAATTCAAGAACAGTTGCATTGTTATTAAGGCAACGAGATTTTTCTTTCTGCTCACTGCCTACTGCTCACTGCTTACTGATTATTGGTGCGCCAGGTGAGACTCGAACTCACATTCCCCTGCTTAAGAGGCAGGTGCCTTGATCCGATTTAGCTACTGACGCAGTTCATTTGCGATTTCCAATTGCCGATTTCCGATTGGTTCGTTTGCTGGCGGGGCTGACGAGACTTGAACTCGCGATCTCTGCATCGACAGTGCAGCGCTTTGATCCAACTAAGCTACAGCCCCGGTATCGCGCCGATTGTGATCGCAATCAATCGGCAATCAAAACTCGACAATGATTTGGGTGGATCGAAGGGAGTTGAACCCTCACGAGCCGCAGTCACAGTGCGGTGCTCTGCCCTCTTGAGCTACGACCCACACAGAAGGGCGACGAGGAATCGAGCGTGACGAGACATTCTTCGAGATGTAGTCACGTTTCAGCATTCGCCCGAAATGGCAGGGATGACGAGACTCGAACTCGCAAATCAACTGATTGAAAATCAGTCCGCTTTCCATTTCGCGTTCATCCCCGAAACTCTAGGTTATCTATTGACGGCTAGGGCCTTGCGGTGTACGCTCTGCCCGCTTTGGCGGACTCACCGGATACTGCTAGTTCATGGCCAGGCCTCGTGGCCCAGTTGAACAAGACCTTCCTGCTGATACGCGACGTTTTTGGGTATGCGTTACCGGGCGCAGTGTTTCTGACGATAGGTTTGATCTCTCATCGGTTCTCACTCATCGATGTTCGCAATCTCCTGAATCCGTACCAACCACCGGGCTGGGCGATGTTTCTCATGGCGGTCGTCGCCTGCTACGCGATGGGTGAAATTCTGGCTTCAGTCACGTACATGCCGATCGCGCTTCACAAAATTGTGCAATGGGGGTTCGTGAGAAGCCATCTTTATCCTCCTCCGAAAGGGGAGATAACCGACGCGAACGTAAAGAAACGCGTGTATCTTCTGCAGGACAATCCCACTGAAGTGACTGCCGATCTGCTCGCTATCCGAACTCGCCATCCCGAGCTGTTTGTTGAAAGCGATCGGCGCGAGACCTTGATGCTTCTCGGCGGATCGATGGCGACAGCGCTGTTGAGCGGTTGGCTCGTGTTCTACGTTTTTGCCGTCAAGACCAGTGTAGTTTTCGCGGTGGCCGGTTTCATTTTGGTAATTCAGTTCTGCACCGCGCCGTCGCACTTGCGACGTGTCCGAATGGCAATTCGCGAGGCTGACAGCAAGATGGCCGCCACTCCTGCGCTCGACCCCGATTTCAAGAGACTATTGGAAGACATGATCAAAGCAGCGACCAAGCTGATGAATAAGTGAGATTGTCGGAATGGACCGTGAATGTCTTCATTTATTTCCTTTGGTTACCGATTCGATTTGGTACCGGCGGAGGGATTCGAACCCTCACTGTCTAGTTCCTAAGACTAGCGCCTCCTCCCGATTGGGCTACGCCGGCGTGGTTGAACTCGTGAGATAGAGTTGAAGCCTTGTACTAAGTATGAGTCACAGGTTTATCTCACGAGTTGAACCCGGCAGGACTCGAACCTGCGACTTGTCGTTTAGGAAACGACTGTTCCAATTCCGCTGAACTACGGGTTCGCAAGGTTGGTTGCGGAGACAGGACTTGAACCTGCGTCGACGGATTATGAGTCCGTCCCTGGCGGCTTTACGACTCCAGTGTACTCCGCGTCAAACCGATTCAATCTGGCTACGGAGGTAGGAATCGAACCTACGTAAACGAGTTTCAGAAACTCGTGCCTTTCCAGCTCGGCCACTCCGTAAGATTTCAATGGTGGACCTGGCACGATTTGAACGTGCGACCTCGACCTTCGCAGAGTCGCGCTCTGATTCCACTGAGCTACAGGTCCGGGATTTCCGGCGGTGAGCGAGCCGCGCTGACAGCCACCAGTGCTGTCACTCGATCTCACCACCGAAACTTTGGCGGAGGCGGCAGGAGTTGAACCTGCACACGCAATGCGCGGCGATTTAGCAAACCGCTGCCATACCGTTAGGCGACGCCTCCATCGATTGGCGGAAGGGACAGGACTTGAACCTGCAAGCGACAGATGCGCGGTAGTTTTCGGGACTACTGCCTTACCAGTTAGGCTACCCTTCCAGAAATTTTGATTTGCGAATTTGAAACTAGATTGGCTGGGACGCCCGGATTTGAACCGAGAATCTCGGGTTTGGAATCCGATGGTTTGCCGGTTAGCCTACGCCCCAAGTGTTCCTGGTGCATGTGGTAGGACTCGCACCTACGAAGTCGTTGGACGCCTGATTTACAGTCAGGTGCTTTTGCTGCTCAGCCACACATGCAAGTATGAATTTCAGATTTCAAATCTCGATGAAGATTTCAGATCTGACATTCGCTGTGCTAAAAAATAGATGAAGGCAGAGAGTAAACGTACCGCGAACACACTTCGAGGCACACTTCTCCTGAGATGGCGATCTCGCGGACTCTCGCAAAGGACCGAGATCGTCATCCATTGAAGGCTCCCTGCCTTCATCTCTCGCAAATAGGTACTTCGATTGTCAAAAAACTAAAAGAGCGGGCTTTAAGCCTCCAAGGGAAGCTGCCCGCTCCTTCAATTCTCGCGAATTTTGCTTTGAGATTTGGGAGCGGGAGTCCGCTCCCGCTGATTAATGCCTGATTCGACGGCTATCTATGGACGTTTCTTGTCCGAGTCTGCCGCCAAAAATATTGGTTGCTGACGAACTCAGGCCTAACGAACAGACGACCGTATACATGGCGGCGCACGGCTGCCATTTCGTCGAATGTTGTTTGTTTGTCCTGCTCGTCATCATTGAAAGTTTCTTCCTCGCAGTGAGCGACGCGATCGTCGCGCGAACTTTCTTGTATAAGCCAAGACCGCCAATTCTGTCAAGCACTTTTCTGTGAAACGCACTTGATAGCCTTCGATTACTCCGGGCTTGTTTGAGTTGCCCATGCTTCAATGCCTGAGTTAATAACACAGACTTTTGTTGCGATTCTCAGGCGCGCTTCTCCATTCTCGAGAGAGTCATACTAGCCCGTTTGCAACTAATCGTTTCGTGTTTCGTAAGCGGAACTTGTTATAGCACTACCGGGAAGTGTCGACCTGGTTTCCTTTTCACTGCCCGCTTTCTGTGAAGATAGCCGACGAACAGATTCACCTGGTCAATGCCTTGCTGGTCCAGCACGGATTCTGGTGATGGATCTTTCGCCTCAACGCGAATCTCTTGACCAAGTCTTTCCGCGTCTCACCCAGCAGGCAGGAACCCAGGACCCAAGAATTGTGTGAACGACTCGCGAATGTGTATAGCCACGCGAGCCCGGGCGTGGTAGCGCGCCCGCATGCTGTGATTCATCACGTCGTTTCTTCACCTCAGCTAACGAATAATTCAAACGCTGGAATCGGTAAGGAGAAAGTCGACGCCAACGTCGATAGTCTTTCTCCGACCATTCCAGTAAACGCGCGTAATTGAGTGAAGCCGCTGATGTCGGGACGCGAGAAAACAAAAAGCTTGTTCTCAAAGGTGAAGGACCTTCGTTTCGCCCCTGCATCTGTCCTGCGGCGTAAATCCGTGATCGTCCTAACAATCGCAATCCTTACTGGTTCATTCATCGGGGTGTGGCGAATCAGGAATCAGGCCCAACGTCAGCTCGATGAGGAACGCGCCAGGTTCGCATCGCAGGACATCATTCCTTTTGAAAAGAAACTGTGTCCACAGTTAGCAAGCAAAGAGCTAACCATCTGGCAAGGTTTCAGAAACAGCAGAGCGATAGCTCAGTTCAGAGACAACTACTTCGTTGCGACGGACGGCGGGCTCGTTGAGTTCGACGCGGCGGGGAATCTGCTGCGCCATTACAGCGTTCTTGATGGACTACCCGAGAGTGATCTGCTGAGTCTGGCGCCGCTGGGAGCGAAGCTTTTCATCGGGACGCGAACACGCGGGCTGGTCGCGTTCGACGGCCAGAGTTTTGAGTGCTATCGATGGACTGATCGCAATACTCAAGCGATCACGGTTCTGTTGTCAGAAGCGAATCGGCTGCTGATCGGAACGATGGCGGGAGGACTACTCGATTTTGATGGTCAGCAGTTCCGCGAGATCAAAGCCGGCGCTGATCACCAACGACTGCTCGGGATCAATCATCTTTCGAAACAGGGAGCGAGACTCTTCGTCGGCACTTTTGACAGCGGACTCTGGGTTGAACAAGGCGCGCGATGGTCGCAATTCACGGTTGCGAATGGTCTGCTTTCCAATCGCATTGTTGGCGTGATAGCCGATGGCGAGAAACTCTTCGTCGCCTCTGATTATGGTTTGAGCGTAGCACCGTTCTCCAATCTTGCCGCGGATCAAACATCAGCGAAGAGTTTTCGCACGGTCGCGATCCTGCCGTCTTTGTCCAGCATGATTGAGTCCGGCTCAAACCTTCTGCTCTGCGAGGACAACGGAGAGAGCTTCACGCTTTCGGCCGACGATGATTTGGCTCACATACAAGTCAATCGTCTTCCCTGGAACAAACCTGTCGGGATTGCCGGCGCTAGTTTGAGCGTGCTCGGCCAGGAACTCTGGTTGTTGAGCAGCACCGGAATTCAACGCGCGCCCATCGAAAATCTGGAAGTCTCCAACAAGTCGAGGTCGGTGCCGTTTTCCCCTTTTGGCAAGAACAACGGCGATGAATTACTCACCACCAATGTAATTTCAGCGCTCACCCTCGACACACTTGGCAGGCTCTGGGCCGGGACTTTCCGAAACGGGATTGACGTCTTCAATCTAAGCGGAAAAAGGTTTGCGCATCTTGAGTCTGATGATCTCCGCGAAATCAACTTCCTGACGGAAGATCGAGACTCCAAAACGATGCTGGCCGCGACCTCTCAGGGCTTGCTGCGCTTCAATAGTGAATTGAGAGCGATCGGCCGCTGGTCAACAGCGGATGGGTTGTTGAGTAATTCAGTACTGCAAGTGGGTATGCCCGCAGCCAACGCGGCTGAAGACAAAACAGCAACGCAGAAACCCACAATCGTCTGCGCCACCAGCAAGGGTCTCTCACTCGGCGTGCCCGGCAAACTGCGCGGCCTCACGACCGTGCAGGGTCTGCCGAGTAACAGTCTCTACACACTCCTGGTTCAAGGTCGCAGTATGTACGCGGGTACGCTCAACGGCCTCGCATTGATCGAAGACGGCCGTGTGGTTCGGGTTTTCAAGGATACCAATTCAAAACTTACAACCAACTGGGTCACCGCTTTATGCCTGGTGGGGTCCCGTCTTTTCATTGGCACCTACGGCGGTGGAGTTTTCGAGCTGACCCCTGCCGGTGAGATATACAGCTTTGCCTCAGAAGCTGATCGTTCTGTCATCAATCCCAATGCGATGTGGACAGATGGCGCACGGCTTTACGCTGGCACGCTCAATGGAGTTTTGATCCTTGATCTTCATTCGCAGAATTGGACGCGGATCACTGAAGAACTGCCATCACGCACGGTGCTTAGCGTCACTGGTGACGAAAACTACGTTTACTTCGGAACTGCCAGCGGCATCGCCCGGATCGCACGCGGCTATTGGAACCGGCCAGCTTAATTAGGACGCAACCATGCAACAACTGAGGCTGAAACGATCGTGCCTGAGAATCGCAAGTCTGGGAATACTCGGCGTTGTTTTGCTCTTATCAATGATTAGTTGGTCTGAGCAGAAAGGCTCAGCGCAATCGGGGGCCTTGCTCCCTTCCACCAGCGACAAACCGAACTCGGCGACACTCTCGTTGCAGGTGATGAAAGTGGACGTGTTGATTGACAACCAACACGCCCGCGTTCGCGTTTTGCAGATTTTCGACAGCCATGTCGCGCAAGCGCTTGAAGGGAAGTACTTGTTCGCTTTGCCCCTGCAATCTTCGGTTTCAGATTTTGCGATCTGGGAAGGCGATATGCGCATCCCTGGAGTGATGATGGAAAAGCGCCGGGCCAACGCGGTCTATAGCCAGATCAAGCAGCAGCAAGTTGACCCCGGATTGCTGCAACAGGATGACGATCACGAAGGGACCTCGGCATTCTCAGCCAAAGTTTTTCCGATCCCGGCGTACGGCACTAAACGGATCGAGATGGAATACACCGAGGTGTTACCGGTTGAAGGTTTGACCTCTCACTTCACCTTTCCGCTGAAACCATCGTTCGGAGATCCGCAGCGAGTTGGAGAGTTCACCCTGCACGTTCATGTCTTGAGCGATTACCCGATCTCGCGGCTCGCACCTCGCACTGATAGTTATCCGCTTAAGGCGACGAAGTCCGAAGCGAACGAATTCGAGGGCGAGTTCCAGGCGCGGGGGCTGGAGCTGAAAGACGATTTCGCATTCGATTATCACATCGACGTTCCAGAGAGCGCTCTGTCGTGGATCGCTTATCGGGCGCCGGAACAGATTTCCGCCTACGACCTCAGAGATCCGACGCTCGCGGCACGCAACCCGGACGGCTACTTTGAAGCGCGGGCAATCTTTAACCAACGAGGCGATCGGCAACGTGACTCCCAAAAATCCCGAAACGTCATCTTGCTGCTGGATACCTCGCTTTCCATGTACGGCGAGAAACTGAAACGTGCGGTTGAAGCGCTGGATTATTTCCTGCACTCGTTAACGCCGGGAGATCAATTTGATCTGATTCTTTTCAATGAAGAGCCATCCGTTCTTTCAGTAACGCCACTTTCGGCCACGGCCGAGAACGTGGAACACGCGCTGGACTTTATAAGGAATTCAACTCTTGGGGGCGGCACGGATCTTCGAAAAGCTCTTACCAAATCGATCGAAGTGGCTAAAGTTTTCCCGAAGGGCGAACACAGCATCGTGCTTGTTTCCGATGCTAATCCAACTCTCGGAACCAAAAACTTGAAGCAAATAGTGTCGGCGCTCGACGCCGGAGGCGGGCCTGCGGTTCGCGTCTTTGCTTTCGGATTGGGAACCGATGCGAACGGCGCGTTGCTCGAAGCTCTGGCCAAATCCGGTCATGGTTACTTTGCCCGAGCACGCGAGACCGATGACATTGCGATTGCCCTTAAAATTTTCTTTGAGCATGTGGGCCGTTCAAGTATTGAGAATCTGCACTTGACGCCGGCACAGCGAGACAATCTCTATCAAATCTACCCGTCGGGTGATTACAGTTTCGATGGTTCGAGCTTCAGCTTCGTCGGCCGCTACAAACAACCATCCTCCGAAACGACCGTCAGCGTGCAAGGCCAGTACGGGACAGAAACGATCAATCTCTCGCGTGGGGTGAGTTTGCCGGAGTTTGCAGATACCCATGAGCATCTGCCGCGGCTGTGGGCGCGCGCGCGAGTCGATGCGCTGTTGCGAGAGATGGACGCGAATGGCGAGCGGGAAGATTACATCGCGGAGATCATTCGCCTCTCGGAAAAATATAAGTTCGTGACGCCCTACACCGCGTTCATTGCCGCGCCGCGCGCACTGCTGCGTCCGCGACTAATTCAACCCGGCGATCCGGTTTTGCGTGTGAAGACAGACGCATCGATCGCTTCCGTCTTTGCCGTGCTGCCATTCGGCGAAACACTTCCGCTCAAGTTTCTGCCGGGCGAAGGCGTTTGGGAAGTTAGGTTCTTCGCTCCCGCCTGGATGCCTGACGGAACCTATCGCTGCCGTCTTTTGCTGACCGACAAGAATGGCAACGGTTACCAGGAGGAGAAGAGTTTCGTAATCGATAGTCACGCGCCAAAGCTGACGCCAAAGATCGAATCGCAAGCCGTGAGGGCCGGCGACGACGTGCTGTTGCGCGTCGATGCGGATAGCGATACCGCGCGTCTCGTAGCTCGAATGTATGGTGCGCAACCAGTGCAGCTTCTTTGGTCCGGTAAAGGGCAAACGAACGTAGGACGGCTGCGCGTGCCGCCGAGTCTCGCCGCTGGTCGTTATACAGTCACGATCTCGGCCGAAGATTTCGCCCACAATCAATCGAGTGCAGAAATAGCAATTGAAGTTTTACCGAAGTAATGAAACCACGGACAGACGTTTCGAGAGTTATGAATTTTCTTTCCAGCAAACTGGCAACGTCAGGTCTGCTTCGGCTCTGCCGTCTGATGTGCGGAAGGTCTATGACCTTCCGGGGAAAGCGTTTTTCAAAAGGGGCGCCGCCCCGATGGTTCGAACGGCTTCGGATCAATCTTAGGGGCGTAGCCCCAAATCAAATTATGAGCAAGTCGTCGGAAGGTCACAGACCTTCCGCACATCGGGCGGCAAAGCCGCAAGAGCCGAATTTAGACATCAAGATCCTGCTACGCGCTTCGGTATTGCTTCCAGTCGCAATCTTCTTCTTAATCGTCATCTTCAACTCACGTCCAATCTCGAACGCAGGCGGCGAGACGAAGAACGAAAGCTATGCAGATGAGAAGGCCGCCCTCATCGACTCAGCACTTTATATGCGGGCTGAGTTCTTCGGCGCGCAGGCGCTGGTTCCTTATCCGACTGCGGAAGCGCGCGATCGGCTCGCGGCGTTAAGACTGAAATATCCAAATGACCCGCAGATCGATCTGAAGCTCTCGCAACTCGACGAAAAGCTGGGTCGTGAAGCTGACGCCGCTGCGGAGATGCGTGCGTTCGTCGAACATTACTCGGACAAGACGAGGGCCCTCGAAACGTCAGCCGCCTTCTTTGAGAGACGCGCGCAATTCACTGACGAAGCGACGGCGCTTGAGAGCCTATTACAGGTTGCTCCGCCGGAGCGGCGCGTAGAAATCTTCGGACGTTTGATCGAATTGGCCCGATTACATTCGCTGGAGAAATATCTGGCACCGGCTTTCTATCGGCAAACGCTCGCTCAGAACCCTTCAGCCTTTGAAATCATCGAGCAGTACGTTCAAAAGCTGACGGACGAGCGTAACTATCCGGAGGCTCTCAAAGTTGTACGCCAGTACCGTGACGGCTTTTCCGATCATCTGGAATTTCTGATAGGAAAAGAGTCAACAATTCTCGATGAAATGGGTCGGGAAAAAGAGGCTGAAGCAGCCTACACCAAGGCGTTCGATCCATTTTGGCCGGCGGAATTATCAGAAAGCTTCTATGGGTTTCTGCGAGACCACGATCGCTTTCGCGCTTATGGCCATGAGCTGCGCGAAGTCTTTCGCCGCAATCCGGCGGATTTCCAGACGGCGGTCAAACTGCTTCATTACTCAAAGCACGCCAACCGTGATGCGCCCGAAGTGTTTGTGCAGTTGGAGCGGGCCAGGGCCGCGCGAAAAATCAGTTGGAAGCAAGACGAGCTGATTACGATCACCCGGCTCTTGATCGCCGACGGCTACGTGGATGCGGCCTCGCGCTTTCTCTACACGCTGTACCTGAACGGCGAAATGAAACCGGGGAGCGCCCTGCGAGCGAAAGTTCTTTATCAACTTTTTGAGCTGTTGTCGGATGCAAGTGACGAAAGACTGTCCTTGACTCGTGGCGATCTCAGGTTCTACCAGGACATCGCCACCGCCGATCCGCATCCGGGAATGTTGGGTGGCATTTTGTCGCTCATCCTTTCGGATACAAATCCGAAAAAGGAATTCCAAATCGAACAAGAAAGGGCAGTCAAGTATTTTAATCGAGCCGAGGCCTATCGAATCTTCGCTGCTTACAAGCAAGAGTATCCAACGGCTCCTGAACTGGCCCAGATGTATCTCGATATCGTGCGGCTCTACACTGCCACGAAGGACACGGCGGTGGCGGCTGAGACGCTCGCTGAATTTGAAAAGCGTTACACCGATGCGCCGGAGTACCCCGAGGTCGCTCTCAAGCTGGCCGATTGCTACATCGCCGCGGGCAAGTTCGCTGAAGAGCGCACACTCTACCAACACATCCTGGATTATCTGGGACAACACCGGCGAGAACGAAAGCCGCTGCTATTGAGTTCAGCGCAGGCGCAAGCTAACGAACCAAACACGCAGGCGACAACCTTGGGTATCGATTCAGAGCCGACAGAGATCAAGCCTGCGGTTAACTATGAGCCCAGCGCGTGGAACGTCGGCATTAACATTCCGGATGAAACAAGCAGAGCGGGCGACGACGACTCATCAAACATTCGCAATTCAAATTCACAATATCCGGACTACCTCGGGGATAGCGTGACCAACACCGGAAAGAAGCGATCGAAGAATTCGATCGCCAAGCCGGATTCAGTTGACTACGCCACCGTGCTGGCACGCTACGTCGCTTCACTGGACAAGGAAAACCGGACGCCTGAAATTCTCGCTCTCTACTCTGCCGAGATTAAAAAGTATGGCGACGAGCAAGGTCTCTATGAGCAGATGTTGCAATGGTTGGGCCAAACCAACATGGTCGAGGAACAGTTGCGGGTTTATCAGGAGACTCTCAAGAAGTTTCCTACGACGATGTGGCGTGACCGCATGGCCCGTTGGTTTTTGCGGCACAAGAGAAATCAGGAGTTCGAGGTCTTCTCTCGCGATCTGCTCGCGAAGCTTGATGACGACGCAGCCGAAGAATACCTGCGCAAGTTTGTCGATTCGGGAGCGAATGCTGACGCCGCCAGTTTTGACGCTAATCTCTACCGCAGTCTTTATCTTCTGACTCACGAACGCTTCCCTCACAATTTGAGTTTCGTCAAAGGTCTCTTGACGTTCTACAGTGCTCACAAGCAATGGGACCAGTGGCGCGCTCTGGTCGCTGAATATTATTTCGAATCGCGCGAGATTAGGGATCAGTTTCTTTCCCACCTTGCCGGCCGGGCTGAGTTGCGTGCGTATTTCGATCGCGCGCGCGAGGCTCTGGAGAAAGCACAGCCTAACCCGACTGCGTCATCGCTCCTGCCATACAAACTGTTTCGCGCGGACGCCGCCGCGTGGCTTTCCAATTATGAGGAAGCGGTTCCGGCTTATCGCGAACTGAACACGCTCTACCCAAACACGCCGGAGTTTGCCGAACGTCTGATCAGCTTCACTCGATCATTTGGTCAACACAATCGCGGTTCGCTCGAAGAGTCTGGCGTCGCCGCACGTGCTCTGGCTGATGCCGCTCCTTCCGTGGCCGGCTATCGCACGCGCGCCGGCGAGATCCAGGCGGAACTGGGTGACTACAATCGCGCGCGCGGCGAGTGGGAACAACTGATCACGCTCGGTCGCGGCAGTCCCGAAACCTATCTGGATACCGCCACGATTTACTGGGATTATTTTCAGTACGACGATGCGCTGAGCACGATCAAAGCTCTGCGCCGGCAGACGAACGATGAATCACTCTACGCTTTTCAGGCGGGAGTAATCCTGGAAAACAAACATCAATTGCGGGAAGCGCTAACCGAGTACATCAAAGCGCTTTCGGACAATGATTCACAGGCTGAAAGAGTTTCCGACATAGCCAGAGCCCGGAGGCGTTTGGTTACTCTTTCAAAAAGGCCCGGTGTATTCGAACAGATCGTTTTCGCCTTCAACCAGGAGCGACGCCGGAACAACGACTGGGAGTTCATCTGGGAATACGTTGATTTTCTAAATGACGCCAAGCGCTGGCCGGCAGCCTCCGCGCTACTTCTCCAGGAAATTGCGCGTCAGGATTCAACACAGTTCCTGCGGCGCGCGCGCGATCTTTTTGCCGATAAGAAGGAAGCAAGTGGAGAGATCGCGGCCCTCAAACGTCTTATAACAGTCACGTCCAATACCCGGCAAGCCATTTCTTATCGCTTGCAACTGGCTGAGACGTACCAGAGGCTCGGGCAACGCAATTCATCGGCGGCAGTCCTTGGTGAACTAGTCCGAAAATTTCCGACGAACTATGGCGTCCTGAACGAGAGCGCGGATTTCTATTGGCGACTGGGTTTGCGTGGAAACTCTATCGTTGTGCTACAGAGCGGTATGCTGAGAGGACTGGGCCGATTCCATTATCTCTTTGGTCGCAAGCTGGCCGCGCAGCAACTCGAGATGAATCATGTCGCTGACGCCGAACGCGTGCTGACAAAGCTTCATCATGAGGATCGGCTTAATCCGGAAGTATTTCATGAACTGGCGAAGTTGTATGTGCGCACGGGAAATCAAAGTGCCTTGCGCGAAGACTTTAACGCGACGGTTTCCGCCATTAAAAAGCAGGACCTGGACATAAAAACGATCCATGCGCAGATTGCCGAGTTGCGGGAGCAAATGATCGAGGCTTTCACGCGACTTAAGGACTACGCTTCCGCAGTCGAGCAACACATCGAGATCATAAATCGCGATCCTGAAGATGAAGCAAATGTTGACGCGGCCATTAACTATGTCAAGAGATATGGCGGCGCCGATACGCTGCTCAATTACTATCAACGCACCGCGCAACAGGCGTACAAAAACTATCGCTGGAACGTCGTGTTGGCGCGCATCTACGAAGCTAAAGGCGATCTAACCAACGCCGCACGGCAGTATCGAGCGGCGCTGGATAATCAGCCTGAGATGCTCGAACTGTACGATGCGCTGGCTGAAGTTTGCGCGCGCGCGAAAGACTATGACGGCGCGCTCGCCTCGCTCAACAAAGCGGCTGAGCTTTCCAACGACGACCCACCGTACGTAAAGCGGATCGTCGAGGTGTTGGAAAAGGCCGGCCGTCATCGCGAAGCAGAGATTGAGCGCCAGAAGTTGCCACACGAAGAACCCAAGAAGCTTTCAGTCGGCGATCAATTCGCGGAAGCTGCACGCCTGCGCGGAAGCGAGAGAAAACGCGCCGTCACGACCTATCGTGAAGCCTTCAATGCCTTCCTCGCCGATCCGTTCAAACATGATTTGAAGGCGTCGGAAATCACCGGTTACGTGCAAACCGTTCGTGATGAAGAGCCGCTGGGGCAGATCATGCAAAGACTCTGGGAGTTGCGGACTCGCATCGCGGCTGAGGCGATCCGCGCCGACAATCCGCAAGCCGGAAAAGCACGCGCACTGTTGCAGGTGATTGACAGCGCGGTGCCTGAAGCAGTTGGCGGCGTCGCGAACGATAGAGCTACGGGCGATGAATTGTCGGTACTCTTCAGTTTTCTACAGATGCAGATTGAGGCAACGGCGCGCAACGGAGGAGACCAGACGGCAGCGCTCGCCTTTCTTGAGAATCTGGTCCGCCGTTCTGGCTTCGGTTCTCTCGAAGAACAGATCCTGATTCAGCAGAAGGACCTCGCGTTCTCAACAGGTGATTGGCCCTCGTACCACAGCCGTCTCAAAACCCTCGTTGATTTCTACGCTGAGCACGGAGCGTTCCGGCGAACGATCGACACACTGGAGAGCGAGCGGGCACGCGACTCGGCGCGCGACAGCTTCGAATATTGGCGTCTGATCGCGGAAAACGCGCGGTTGATTGGGGATCGCGAGCGAGAGCTGCGGGCGCTCAGAGAAAACTATCGGCAACCGGCCGCTAGTCCGTCCTCGCTTGCGACCTCGGCGGATGCTTTAGTGGATCGTTACTTCGAAGCTCTCTACGAAAGTGGTGAGGCAGGCAAGAACGAACTACGCTCGTGCGCGCAACAACCAACGATGCATCAACTCCAACTCGCGAACTTTCTGCTTGGCAAGGGAGAGAAGGACCTTGCCCACACGGCGATTGAGAATGCACCGTTGTCAGTCGCCTGGAAATTGTCTCGTCACGCCGAGACCAGTCTCGCCCTGCGGGAATTCGACAAATCGAATGAGGATTACTTCATCAACGCGCTCCAGCTTCAACCCATTGGCCAGCTCGTTAAGCAAAGCCCAGATACGGCGAAACAATTAGTTGGTGACGATTGGTTTCATCTTTCACTGACCTACGGCCGATGGCTCTACTCGTCCGCGAACGAGCCGCAGAAATCACGGTCGCGTTTCTTCTTGCCGGCAATGATCGAGGACCGTCCGCAGGATGTTAATGAGCAGGCGCGTCTGGGCCGCTGGTATCTGGAGCAAAAAGATGCGCAGCGCGCGCTGGAGCATCTGCGGCTGGCTCATGAATCCCAGCCTGAAAATAAGACGATCCTCGCGGATTTAGGATCGGCGTTTTTCCTCACCGGCGACCAACGCCGGGCCAACGAGTTGTGGGAGCAAATCATTCATGACGACCCGTCACTCGACGATTGCAAACTTTATCTGGAGACGCTGGGCCGTCGCGGTTTGTCCGAGTCGTCACGAAAGCGTCTGACTCCGATCATCGTCAAACTTCTACGCGAAAATTTCAGGGACGAGGATGAATACCAATCAACCGAATCAAAGAAGAAGTTTGAGCAGATGAAGGCACTCATCCGCGCGCTGGCAGGTTCGTTCGCGAAAAAAGACAGCGAAAGTGGCGAGCCACTCTCAGCAGCCGACGAAGCCGCGAAAGCAACCTTCTTCCGCGAACTAGGTGAGGCGGCGCCCAGAAATATGTTCCTGCCGGCTTTCCTGATCAAAGAAGAGCTTATTTCTCCGAACAAAGTTGCGCCTTTCTATCGCTTGGTAATCGCTCGTAGCGCCGGCTTCAATAACTCCGATCGCGACTACACCTTCACATCACAACAACAGAAATCCTGGAACGATTCCGGAATGGAAGAGGCACTTGACCATCTCACCAACTTTAAGCCTGAAGAGCCTGACGGCAAGAGAATCAAGTGGCAGAAAGAATACCTTGAATATCTGCTTGAACGTAATCAATCGGCTGAAGCGCTCCGTCTGATCTCCGAAATTGAAGCCAGCATCAATCACCGCTATGCGCGACCGGTCTGGCTGCGTCTCGCGAGTTTCAAATTGGATATCCGTGAAGGTCGCATCGCGCAAGCTGTCGACGGCCTCACACATCTGATTGGAATTCAAACCAGCGCGAACGTTGCTGAGATCAAGCCACCCAGCATTGAACGACTAAACGATGCTGTGGAATTGCTGCGCAGCGAAGGCCGCGAGACGGAAGCACGTAACCTGATCGAATCCGCGTACACGCGCGAGATCGCTTTGGCGCAGTACGAGCCGGCGTATTTCTCGGCGCTGGCAGAGATCGCGTTTGCGCGAGGCGACGTAACGCTCGCCCTCAAGTGGCTGCAATGGATGGTCAATCTGAGCAAGGAAGACTCAAAAGCAGAAACAGAGGCTGAATTGGCGGCGCTCCCACTGGTGAAGGAGTATGCGGTTGAGAATTCGGGTGTCGAGCTGCCACCCAGTCATGAAGATCTCGAACAAACGCAAGCATTGCGTCTGGCCGCGGAAAAAGCGGGAGAGTTTGCGCGGTTCGATGCCGCTCTCGCATATCGCCAGCAGTTGTTGAGCCTTTCGCCTGATGATGAAGAGAACCGAATCGAGTTGGTGCGACTGCTGGCAGCGAACAAGCAGACGGATGAGGCGATTGAGAATCTGGCGGCGATCATCGGCGATCGATTGGCAACGAGAAGCGCGCGCTGGCAGGCCCTTTGGGTGGCACCGGAAATCATCGGGCAGAGACCGGAGGTTTGGTCCAGTTTGCGAGAGCGCGTGCGAGCACTTGATGCAACCGACAGCGAGATGGATGCAGCCGTTCAATCGCTCTCACTCGAATCTGCCGGCCGAATTGAAGAGGCAGTGAAGATCGTTGCGGCGATCGAGAGCACAGACCCTAATCCTCAGCTCAGTTTCTTACGAGGCTTTCTTGAAAAGAAACAGGGGCACGAGGCGAATTCAATAGACAGTTTCGCGAGGGCGCTGAGTGCAAGCCGCGAGTCAACACTTTGGCAGCCTTTTGCTTTCAAAGAAGACGAGCCGCTCGAACAGATCATCCGGCTTTATCTTAAACAGAACCAGCCGCGCGCCGCGTTGAAGCTGGCCGAACGAACCACGGCTTTGCAGACGAAAGGTAGCGCGGCCGAATCCGGGGAAAGCAAAACAGACAAAGTTGAAGCAGATGATTCGGAGGCTGAAGCGAAGAGATACCAGACGCTTCGGGCGCGAGCGGCACTGCGGCAACGAAACGCGCGTGCGGAGTTACTGGAACTGCTTTCCACGGCGGCTGAACAAATTGGAGATCTAAACCGAGCTGCGGAACTAGAGCAGGCGCGGATGGATTTTCTGGTGAAGGCTACAGACAAGGACATGGCTAAAACACGGCTCGACCGATTGCGAAAAATGCGGCGCGAGATTGAATCAAAGCCGAAGCCCGCGCTGGTGATCGACCAAAGATTGGTAGGTTCGTGAGCAGGAGACCAAAGTGACCATCAACTATCTGAAATCAAAGTCGTTGTTGATTATCGTGATCATCCTGATCATTTCTGCGGCGTTGTTTGTCTTTGCCAGGACCCGCTCGAACAAGAGCGGGTTCGCGCTGGCGGAAGATTTTCCTCGGGGCGCGCTGGTCTATGCGCAATTCAGAGATTTACCGGAATTGATCAAACAGTGGGACCAGTCGCGCCTCAAGCAACAGTATCTGGACAGCACAAACTACAAAGAATTCCAGCATCATCATCTGGCCTTGAAATTGATTGAGCGTTGGGAAGAGTTCAATAGCGCGCTTGGTTTTCCGCTCGACAGTGCGGCCATCAGTGGCGCGGCAGACACGAATGCCGCTATTGCCGTTTACGACATTGGTCGGCTGGATTTGGTTTTCATTGCGCCAATCAGCGAGGACAAGGTGGCGGCTACAAAGTTCTTCAACTCCAGGGAGCAGTTTGAAGAGACGGAATGCCCCGACGGAACAACGTACTATCGTCATGAGTTCCAGGCCGACCGAGGACGACAAAAACAGACGTTGGCATTCGCAACTGCAAAAGGAAAGTTGATTTTAGCAACCAATGAACAGTTGTTGCTTCGAGCCATCGCCAACATCAACGGCAAATCGCTTAAGGACAGGCTGTCCGATGATCCGTCCTTCAAGACCTTAAGCGCCATCGTGAATCCACATTTCGTTACTGTTTGGGTTGACCAGGCGAAGCTCAACGATGACTACTATTTCAAACACTACTGGCTGATGCAGAACGTAACGGAGTTGAAATCGATTCGAGGCGGAATGTTCGACCTCGAACTGCAAGATCGACAATGGATCGAACGACGCGACTTCCTTACCACAGGAAAACCAACTCGGAAGAACTCCCAAATTTCTGCGCCAGAGGTCGCGCGCCTGCAGTCACAAATTCCCAACGAAGTGCCGTTTCTAAAGATACAATCTCTGGGCGATGACCCGCGCCTCACTGCAAGCCTGATTCATGACGCGCTGCTGGATAGAAGATCCGAGCAAGCAAGGCGTGGCAATTCCTGGTCATGGACGTCATATGATGACAGCGAGTTTTACTCCGCCTGCAACGAGGATTCCGAAGATTATGATCGTTATGCATATCCCGGCCCGGAGTATGATTCAACGATTGATGATCCGTACGACGCCAGCATCAGCCGCAACGAGGAACCGGGAGAAAATCCTTTGCGTGAAGAGATGGAACACCAGTTTGCCCAACAGCTGCAGCAGGCCATTGGGCCTACCCATCCGTCTGCAGCGATTGTCGCGACCAGTCCACGGACGATTGCCGGACCGCTCTTTGTCGAATTCCGTCGTGTTGCGATCCTCGCGCTACAGGCCCCGGCAAACTTAAATCGACAGATTCTGGAAGATGCAATCTCGAAAGCGGTGCAAAGTCGATTAACCGTCGCGGGCCCGAGCGCAAACTTGAAGTGGGCGAATCATCAAGCAAATGATCGATCGTGGCGTGAGCTGGAACTGCCAATGCTGGGATGGCATTTTTGCTATGCGCTTCGAGACCGCGAGCTGCTTATCGGCAACAGCCCAGAACTTTTGACCTCCATCCTTAACGCTCCGAGGGGGACGCCCGTGTCGTCGACGCAGTCCGCCGCTTCGCTCGACAATCTGACCATCATTCGCCTCGATCAAAGAAGGCAGGCCTTTGATGACATTGTAGGAAAGCTTGACGCGGAAGCTGTCGCGGCCCGGCAAAAAGCTCGTAATGAGACGAAGAAGAGTTCAGATGGAGAAAACCACTCATCCGTTGAATTCTTCTCAGAGAACCTGAGCAGCTTGCTCGATGTGTCTTCCGCGGTAACCAAGTTAGAGATTAAGAGAAACTCATCCGCGAATCGTCTGCATGAGGAGATAGCCTTCACCCTCAAGTAGCACCTCCATTGACCCGCTCCCGCGAATATCTGCGCATTACTTACGGGCAGGAGTACAATTTCAACCGAGCAATGCGCGCGCGCGGCAGCTTCTGATTAAAGATTAATTACAGCTGGGATTTTCACCGCCGGCAATCTGCGTCAAGCAACAGCGACCCTTGAGTTCAGGCCGCCACCGCTTCTGTCACTCGCGAAACTTCAGTTCCCGCTTCTTTCAACTTTCGCAGCCGTTGATGGCCAAGGATTGCCGCGCCCAGCGCAGTAGTGTATTGGACCATCTCGCCTTCGGGAACGTTAACTTCAGCGTTCAGCTTTTCGCGCACCATTCGGGCCATTGTGCCGAAGCGCAGGATGCCGCCGATGAGAGTGTATTCGGGTTCCATTTGCACGCGCCGCATTAATTGGAAAGACCGATCGACCAGCGACGAGATTGCGCCATGCATGATGTCCGCGGGCGGCGCGCCCATGGATAGTTGATTGATCACTTCAGACTCAGCAAACACCGCGCAGACTCCGGAGATGGGCACGACCGTTTTTGACGTGGCCACCAGCGGTCCAATCTCTTCCGTCGAGTAGCCCATGTAGCGTGCGGTCTTCTCGATGAAAGCTCCGGTGCCAGCCGCGCACTTGTCATTCAGCCGAAACGATCTCACTTTCGCGGTATCGTCCAGGCGGCTCGCTTTCATGGTTTGTCCGCCGACATCGAGAACCGTCCGCGTTCCGGGAAACAGAAAAGCCGTGCCCCGCGCGCTCGCCGTTAGATCCGTCACGGCCACATTGCTGAACGGAACCATGTGCCGGCCAAAACCGGTTGCGACGACATATTCGATATCGGCGTCTTTCAATCCGGCTTGATCCAGCGCCAGATCGAAAAGCTTTCGCGAGACGGCGGCGAGTTTGAAACCGGTGGCGGCCAGCGCCTTACCGACGATGCAAAGGTCGTCAGAAAGAATCAGGGCCTTGGTGTAGGTTGAGCCGACGTCGATGCCAACTGTGTAGGTCATAGACTAATCCTTCTCAAGCCGAAATCAGCCACAGAGACACCGAGTCACAAAGAAAGGCAGAACGGAATTGATAGGGGAGCCACTAATCTGGGCCTTCTCTTTGATTTCATCTTCTCTGTGTCTCCGTGTCTCTGTGGCTATCCGAGCGTCGCCACCGGAACACGACTCGCTCGAATATGATCCATCGCAAACAGCGCCGCGCCCAACGCGCCCATGAAATGCGAATCAGGACTCACATTCACTTTCAGATTCATTCCTTTGTTAAGTGCCTCGATCATGCCGATGTTCTTTGCGACGCCTCCGGTGAAAGTAACTTCCGGATCGATGCCGACCCGCCGCAGCAAACCGATCGAGCGCGCCGCGATCGATTGATGCACGCCGAGCAGGATGTCTTCGATCTTTTTTCCCTTGCCCAGCCAGGAAAGAACTTCAGACTCGGCAAACACCGTGCAGGTAGTGCTGATCTTGACAGCTCGCTCAGCGCGCAGGGCAACTTCGCCCAGTTCGTCGAGTGGTATGTCGAGCGCGGCTGAGGCGGCGCCCAGAAACCGACCCGTCCCGGCGGCGCACTTGTCGTTCATACAGAAGTCTACGATCTCGCCGGTGGCGTTGACACGAATTGCTTTGGTGTCCTGGCCGCCCATATCAACGACCGTGCGGGTACTTGGAAACATGTGCACCGCGCCACGACCGTGACAGCTAATCTCCGTCACTTGGGCATTGCCGAAAGTCACGCGATAGCGGCCATAGCCGGTGCCGATCACGTATTCAACCTCGCGCTCATCGAGACGATCTGAGAGAAGCGCCTGGGCGAAAGCATTCTCCGCCGCGGCGATCACGTTGGCGCCGGTATCGATCAGCGCGCGTCCAACGATCTCGCCGGCCTCGTCGATGATGACTGCTTTGGTCTGAGTTGATCCGACGTCAACGCCGGCTGCGTATGCCATCTTGGTTCTTCCTCACAATCGATCGCTAACCCTCGGTACTTCGGTGGGTTAGGGCGTAGGTTTTAGGGTGTAGGGTTTAGAAATATTTTTTCGGACGTCGACTTCACGTTCTACACCCTACAGCCAACTCCCTATACCCTGCTGTTATCGCGCGGCCAGTCGCCGCGATGCCAAACCTTCAAAAAATGCATCGGCGCGATTTTTCAACTGCGCTTCCGAGACCACGCGGCGATCCATCATGTCTGACTCGATAAACAGGCTCGCGATGTCACGCTTCGCCATTAACGCGCGGCGATTGTCCGCCAGTCCCGTTGAAACAGTCCGGCAACTTTTGATCGGATGGTAGACCACTCCATCAACCTGAAACGGATCGATCATGTGAGCCAATGCCTGCTCCTGATAAAACATGCTGTCCATCGCATTGCGCACGTAAATCAGAACGCCTTCGGCAAAACTCTCGAGCGGCCGATCGAGATCGTATTCGTAACCCTGATTCACTCCGCCGGCGGCAAACCAAAGATAAGTGGAGTTGACGAAGGTGCCGCCCCATTCGCTGAACAGTTCATTAAAGCGACGAAAGATCGGATAACAGGGGACACCGACAAACAGCAGCCGGTACTTCTCGTCAGTCATTGTGCCGATGCCGTGCGCGGCCTTGTACTCCATCTCCTCGACCAGATCTTCGAAATACTTCGCGCCCGCGGGCGTGCCGCGAAAACCATTCGACACGCCGAGATAAATCGTACCGTCGGTGAGCGCGTTGAAAACCGATGGCGTGCTTTGGTTCAGCTCGAGCACGCGCCGCCATCCGCGACTCATGACGTTGGCATGCTGCAGAGCTTCGCGCAGCCGATCGATGTCGAATTTCTTTCCGGTAAGATTCTCGCAAACAGTGATTAGTTCCTTGATCTGCACGAGCACGTAGCGGCGATCATTCTCAAAGTCAGGATGGCCGGGCCACGTCTGCGCGCCGGATGCACGTGTCCCGGGGATATCGAGAGTGAAAATCGGAATGTCGTACATTCGTTCCCAAATCTCTGCCCACTTGATGTAGGTGTTACAGGCATTCGTCAACACGGCCAGCGAAGGTTTGGGAATCTGGCCCATCGGGTGTTTGCCCCGATTCAGTTGCAAAGCGACGTCGGCTTTGACGTAACCACAGATGTCGGGCGAGTAGCCATAGTCTTCCGCCTGATTCAGGTATTCATGAGCTACGCGGCGCACGGCAGTCTGTAGCGAATTGATTTCCGGCATCACGATCGGCAGATCGAACACGCGCAGCAACTCAGCCATGCTGCCCATGACGAAGACATACGCAGCCTGGCCGCCGCTCTCGGCCGTCTGGTTCAGTTCAGTGAACCAGCTTTGAAACAAAGCCGCTCCATCGCGATTGCCGCGTCCGACGATGTCGTGTGTTTGGGTCATGAGTATTTGAAAGTAAGAGCGGGCGACGAGTCGCGGCACTCCAAAAATCAGCTAAACAGAATATTCTCGACGAACGTTTCCAACTGAATTTCCATTGAGTCAAAGCTGGTCATGCTCTCTTCGAATTCGCCGACGAAATACGGAATGCCGGCTTCGTCCAGCGCGCGGGTGTACGCGACCTGCTCTTCCAGGCCCGGCTCGCACATCTTGGCGGCCATGATGATGGCGGCGTCAGCGCGCGCGTGGCGCATGCGAGCAAGCAGCATCTTCTCTTTCGGCTTCCGCAGATCGTGTTGCACCGGGCTATATGAAGATTTTTCCAGATAGGCGTCAGCCAGATTGGTCAGCGGATCACCGTCGAGCGGCACATCTTGCAGCAACCAGCGCAGACCGATCAGCAGATCGTCATCAACGACGTAACACGAACGCGCGATGGCTCGAATCAGATCCAGCGGAGGCTGTTCGCAGAAGCCGCCCTCGAAAACCACCCTGACTTTGTCCTGCGTCCGAAATCCGCGGGCGCGAATCCGCAGCAGCAGCGAGCGCAGCAGCTCATTGTGTTCCTCGCGCGGAATCAGTCCGGCCAACGCCACCAGCACGTAGGCTTCATCCGCCGAAACCAGCCACGGAGTATTCTTTTTGATCTCGTAGAGTTCACGCATCAACGCGCGATTCTCGTTGAAGACGGCGATCGAGTTTCGCAGCGCCTCGTCGGTGATCGGCGCGCCGGAAATCTCTTCGACGGATCGCTTCAACCGGTCATACTCTCCGCGCAAATAGATCACTGAATGCGGCGAATTCGGATTTTGCGGCAAGTACAGAATCTGACATGGATAGGAGACGTTGCGACCCCAGACGGCGGCCAGATTGCGCGCCGCGTCGCAAATCGGATGAGTAACGAACATTTCGAGCGGAACAGTGTTACTGAGCGCAAGTTCAAGCGAGGTTTTGAGAATTGAACACAGGTAAGATCCAAAGCGCGAGTCGGCCTGTACGGCTTCGATCGGAGCGCCGCGCACTTTGAACGGCAAGAGGCCGGCAGCGTGAACGATCTCTTCGGGAAAGTTTACCTGGAAGTGGCCCACGATCTTTCCCCCGCGGTCGCGCCAACGCTGCACGGTCGGGAAAGCTGTGTCTTCAAACAGCTCGCGGCATTCGTAGATCGCATCGTCTAGCGATCTATTTTGCCACTCGTGAAAGATTGGTTCAGTCATTAATGATTCAATTCCGATTCAGCGAGTTTGTGTCAGAAGCCCGACCATAAGGGAGGGCTGCATTCGCAAGCGTTGCCCCCTCGTTACGGTCGGGCTTCTGACACAATTTACCCAACCATATTCAGCCCGCCGTTGACGCTGTAAACCTGACCAGTGATGTAGCTCGCCGCATCCGAAGCCAGGAATAAAACCAGCGGCGCAATCTCTTCCGGCCGGCCCAGTCGCTTCAACGGAATGAAGTTGACGATTGAACTGAGGATCTTCGCCGTGAATTCGTCCTGCTTCATTTCATCAATCAAAGGCGTGTCGCAGAGTCCGGGTGAGACAACATTGACGCGAATGTTGTCGCGCGCGTGTTCGCGCGCAATCGTTTTCGAAAAAGCCATAATCGCCGCTTTCGAACTGGCATAAATCGCTTCGCCGAACGAGCCGACGCGGCCGGTATCCGAGCTGATGTTGACGATCGCGCCTTGCTTGCGCTCAACCATCGCGGGCAGGATTGCGTGACACATGTTTGCGACGCCGAGAAAATTGATCGACAGAATTTTCTGCCAAAGGTCGGGCGTCGTTTTGATAAACGGAAGTAAGCGATCCCAGCCGGCGCAATTCACGAGCACATCGATCTTTCCGAATTCGCGCAACGTTTCATCGCGTAAACGCCCGGCGTCTTCATGTTTCGTCACGTCGGTTTGCACGGCGATCACGCGACGTCGAAAAGTCTCGCTCGTATTCAGCGCCGCAGTCTTCGCTTCCTGGCAGCGCAGATCGCTAATCACCACATCGGCGCCGCTTTCGGCGAACGCGTTCACAATCGCGCGACCAATTCCGCGCGCGCCGCCAGTGACGATTACAGTTTTGTTGGTGAAGTTCATTAACTCTCTCAAAATGCGCTCGGAACGTTAGATAAATGCTGCGCGTCGGTTGGCAAAGTAGCCGAGATATCGATGGTCAGATCCTTCTGCGACTCCAGCTTGAACAACTCGATTGCGTTCTCACGCATGATCTTTCGTTCGACGTCTTCCTTCAGACCCAGTTCGCAAAGCTGTTTCAGACTTTCTTTCCAAGGTAAACCGTTCGTGCCCCACAAGCAGCGATCGCGGCCCAAACGGCTGTTGACGAATTGAATGATCTGAGGCGAGAGATACTTCGGCATCCAGGCATCGACGCCGAACCAGATGTTTTCCCACTTGTAGCAGACCGAGATCAGCTCATCGACCCACGGCCAGCCGGTATGCGCGCCGATCATTTTCAACTCGGGAAAATCACACGCGATGCGATCGAGAAACATTGGCCGTGCGCCGTCGCTGGGGCTAGCTTCCAGCACATGGCCGACCTGCATCGAGACTGGGACGTCGAGTTCACAGCACTTGGCGTAAAGCGGATACATCTTTGCGTCGTTCAAGGGAATATCGAAGCCGTAGATGTGAACGTAGACGCCTTTGAATCCGTGATGAGTCACTGCGTGTTCGATGTCGTGCAAACTTTCTTTGATTCGAAAAGGGTTGTAGCCGGCGAGTCCGACGAAACGTTCGGGGTAGAGATCGGTATACTGGAGCACCTCTTCGAGTTTGGTATCCATGTACATCCATTTGCGCCAGTAAGACCACATCTTCGTCTGCGTGATGAAAACTTTCTCGACGCCGGCGTCGTCCATTTGACGAACCATCTCTTCTATCGAAACAAAGCGTGGCAATCCGCCGATCGCTTTCTCCATGCGACAAACCAGCTCGCCTTCCTTCGCGCGATCCCACTGCTCCATAAACTCTTTGGTCGCGACGTAGTACATGAAATCGATGGCTTTGATTTTTTCCATATTTAAGAATGGCCACGGAGGCACAGGCGCTGAGAATCAAAATGAGATGACGTTAACGTCGTACTTTTCTAACCGCTCTTCTTTGAGTCTCTGCGCCTCTGTGGCTTACTCCTTTCTTAATTGAGCTGAGCCGCGCTTTCGATCATGCCCCGCAAACTGAGTTGACCGGTGTAGTTGCCGAAAAGCATTCGACCCGGAATCACGCACCAGCTGTCGTTCGCCTTCTGCCAAACGGCAGGAAGATTGACCGAGTATTGCGGCAGTGCCTGTGGCCAGCGATGAATAACGGTGGAATGCGGTTCGCGAATGCCGAGCACGTTCGACAGTTCGAGTTTGATCGCCTGCTGAATTTCAGCGTCTGAAGCGTCGAGCCACTCGGGATGCGCCGTGCCGCCCATCATCACTGTGAACGAAGCGAAGCGCGAATCATCCGTGACGCGGCATTCGAACGAGCTTGAATTGAAAAGGATGCCGAGCGATTTCGTTTCTTCGCGCGAGGGCATCAGCACGCCGGTGCCGTGAATCGGATGATCGAGCGCGTGTCGCTCAACAAAAGCTGTGACGGAAACGATCGGCGTGTAGCGAACTTCGCGAAGCTTTTCAGCAAGTTGCGGGACGCGCTGTTGCAGTAGTTCTGCAGCTCCGTATGCAGGAGTGGCGAGAACAACGTTTGGCGCATCGGGAAGATCTTCGATCCTCTCAGACGTCCGAAAGCGTCGCCCGAGTCTTTCTTCGAGATGCTGTTCCAGTCGATCGACCAGGTCGCCCATCCCAAATCGTGGCGCGGCTCTGACCTTCTTTGTTTTCTTCGTGGTCCGCTTTGCGACTCGGTGCAGGATTGCATTCAACAGAGTCTGCCCTTCAGGAAGATTTAGAAACGGAAACGCCGCCGCAATTCCCAACTCCTTCGGCTGTACGCCGTAGATGCCGCGCACAAACGGCGTCAGCAGATAATCCGTCGCCGAATCGCCGAGGTGTTCGCGCGCCCAGGCATCGACATCCTGCTTGGCCGAGTGCGCTGACCGATTCAAAGCAGCGTGACGTGCCAAATTGAACGTCTCGTGCAAGTTGAGAGGAAAACGCGCAAGCCTGCCGTCGCGCATGACAAACTTTGCACGAGATTCTTTGCGCGGCTCAACCAGTTGGACGCCGAGTTCGCCGCACAACTCACGCACTGGTTCCGACACAAGCAGCGAATGCGCGGCGCTTTCAGCGATCCCGTGCTCGGTTCTTGTGGTTCGGATTAGTCCGCCGCCGCGCGACTTTTGCTCGAGCAAGGTCACACGAAATCCGCGCTTATCGAGTGCGTACGCGGCTAACATGCCCGCGATTCCCGCTCCAACAATCGTTGCTTCGCGATATCTTTGGTCTAATGTTCCGATCAAGTTCGGCTTCCCCCTGTGGCACTCGAACTCAAATGAATTGAGTTGGCGGGAGCAACGTATGTGCCAGCAAGACCTTGGCGGTTTCTTTCATTCTGATCGCGAATGAATGGGGAATATGGCGAGCTAGAGCGCAGAATTCCGCAAGCGAAGAACCGCTCACAGCGTAATCGATCGAGGAAGTTAGAAAGAAGCGAGGCAACCGCTTCGGCCTGCGAATTGCTCTAACATCCGCGGCTGATATTGAAAGTGAATTTCAATATTGACTAAAACCGAAGTAGAGTAGGAAACCTGATATGACCCTCGATACGATTCCCAGAGATGTAAATGCCCGCGTCGCCTCTGTCGAAATGAACGGAGCGCATGGCCTGCGATTGATGGAGATGGGCCTGGTGCCCGGTGCGCCTGTGCGCGTCGTGAAAGCCGCTCCCCTGGGCGATCCGATTCAGGTTTGCGTCCGCAACTATCACCTCGCGCTGCGCCGCGTTGAAGCTCAGTCAATTGAGGTTACGCTCGGCGAGTAGATTTTTCTTCAAGCTTCGACAATCAAGATGAGTGCAATTCTGGATACGCCCGTAATCGACCAGTCCGCGCCGCCGTTGGAGGCGAAACGCGAAGCCACGATCGTGGTGGCTGGTAATCCGAATGCCGGCAAGACCAGCTTGTTCAATTCACTCACCGGGCTGCGACAAAAAGTTGCGAACTATCCCGGCGTCACGGTCGAGAGCAAGATGGGTCAGTGGACGCTGTCCCCTGAGCTGCCTCCGGCGCGCTTGATTGATCTGCCGGGACTCTACAGTTTGGCTGCGACCTCGCTGGACGAAGAAATCGCGCGCGACATTTTGTTGGGACGCGGACCAACCTCTATGAGCGCAGATACGATCGTCGTGGTGGTCGACGCGACTAACCTGGTTCGCAATCTATATCTCGCGACACAACTGATCGAGACCAAGCAACCGATCGTCATCGCGCTGACCATGTTCGATCTGGCGGAGCGCAGCAACCTCAAGATTGATGTCCAGAAGTTGAGCGACGCGCTGGGAGTTCCGGTAGTGCCGGTTGTCGCCAAGCAGCGACGTGGATTGGAAGACCTGGCGAAGGCGGTTACATCAATTATCGACCGAGGGCGCGCGAATTCGGTTGTCCTTTTAGCGGACGGGAACAATGACCACGAACGCCAATCAACACTGATCAAGCGCTACGCTCTGATCGAACGAATCGTCTCGGATGCAGTCGAATCAACCAACGAAGGAAAGCACAGCGTTAGCGAACGCATCGACCGCGTAGTCACACACAAAATCTTCGGGCCACTGGTTCTTATCGTGGTGATGCTGCTCGTGTTTCAGGCGATCTTCTCGTGGGCTTCGCTGCCGATGAGTCTGATCGACAACGTATTCAGCGCCTTAAGCGACGCAGTGCGCGCGCATTTGCCCGCGGGAATTTTCACGGATCTTCTGACCGATGGAATTATCGCCGGCGTTGGCGGAGTACTTGCTTTCTTGCCTCAGATCCTGCTGCTGTTTCTGTTCATCTCGATTTTGGAAGACAGCGGCTACATGGCGCGCGCGGCGTTTCTGATGGATCGTCTGATGCGCGCGGTTGGTTTGCACGGCAAGGCATTCGTGCCTTTGCTCAGCAGTTTCGCGTGCGCCGTCCCGGGAATCATGGCAACGCGTACGATCGAAAACCCGAAAGATCGCATCGCGACCATTATGATCGCGCCTTTCATGAGTTGTTCTGCGCGGCTGCCGGTTTACACGCTGATGATCGCCGCCTTCTTTTCGGGCCGAAAAGTCTTAGGCGTGATTTCACTCGGTGCGGTGATCATTCTCGCGATGTACATTCTCGGAATTGCCGTCGCGATTGCCGTGGCTTGGATTCTGAAGCACACGATTCTCAACGCGCCGCCGCCGCCATTCGTGATGGAACTGCCGCCGTATCGCATCCCGGATTTTGGGAATGTGGGCCACGCGCTGCTTAGTCGATGTTCGATTTTTCTAAAGCGCGCGGGCACTGTAATTCTCGCGATTTCGATTTTGCTCTGGGCGTTAATGGCGTTTCCACGCGCTGGCTCAGTCCCATCCGGCCAGGATGGTGACAGAGCTGCTCAGATCGAAAACAGTCTTGCCGGGCGCGCTGGTCGACTGATCGAGCCGGCGATAAAACCGCTCGGATTCGACTGGAAAATCGGCATCGGCCTGATTGCGTCGTTCGCCGCGCGCGAGACGATCATCTCGACGCTCAGCATCGTTTACAACGTCGGCGAAAGTCCCGACAACAAATCGTCGCTGGTCGATGCATTGCGCAACGCTAAGCGCACTGACGGCTCGCCGTTGTGGACGCCTCTGGTAGGAGTGTCGCTAATGATCTTCTTCCTGCTTGCGTGCCAGTGCATGTCAACCGTGGCAATTGTGCGCCGCGAAACCAACTCATGGCGCTGGCCAATCTTTATGGTTGGTTACATGCTTGTGCTGGCGTACGTTGCTTCGTTCATAACCTATCAGGGCGGTCACTTACTCGGTTTTAGTTGATCATGAAATTCGACTGGCAAATCATCGCCGCAGGAATTGCGCTGCTATCAGCGACGGCATACGTCGGCTGGCGCGGTTGGCTGCGGCTGTCGTCGATGAGACTCAGCAAGCGCATAAGCGCGAATTCCTGCGGCACAGGCTGTGGTTGTAGCGGCAAGAAAAATACTGCGCGATAATCTGCGCCCCGCGTAAACTTCACCACTGAAACTTCTCAAACCAGCCAGGCAATGCCCGCGTCTAAGATCACGCGATGCTCTTGTAATAAAATCACAGGAGGCGCGATTAACGATCACCTGAAGGAGTAATTAAATGTTCTTACGCAACAAATTTACGATCGCTGGGTTGATGTTCGGATTAACTGCCGGCGGATCAGCTTTCGCACAGCAGACACAGACACAGCCAACAAATCCGGCCACGACTGCTCAGCAACCGCAACGAGGCGCGTTCGCTCGGCGAGGGATGCGCCGTCGCGAGCGCATGGGAGCGTTCCGCGCACTGCGCCAATTGGACCTGACTGATCAGCAGAAACAGCAGGCACGCACAATCGTTCAGAACAACTTCAAAAACACCGAGGCGCAGCGACAGGAACTTCGTCAGCTGATACAGAAAAGACGCGCCGGAACTCTGGATGCGAACGACCAGGCGCGCGCCAGGGAATTGCGCGGACAGTTAATGGAAACAAGAAAGGCAACGCGGACTCAAATAGACGCGCTGTTGACGCCGGAGCAAAAAGCGAAGTTAGCAGAGATGAAGAAAACGCATCGAGCTAATCACGGTCCGATGGGACGCCGAGATCAAGCCCCGAAATAGTTATTGCGATCCCTCAGCCCGCGCCATTGTTAACTTGAAGCGCCGCCAGAGAGCAATCTCGGCGGCGCAATTTTTATTGTTGATTATTTCAGAAATGCTGACTGAGGAATCTCACTCTGATTGATGATGCTCTTGAGCGTGCCTTTTGCAATTTCAGAATGATTCGGGACAGGAACTGTGATTCCACGATCCGGGAGTTGTTTGCGGAGGATGATGTGACTACCTTTTTGCCTGATGATCGCGAAGCCGTGCTTCTCAAGAATCCCGCACACCTGACGCGCGGACAAGGAAGGCAGCTTAGGCATGAACGAGTTCCAGTCGTTTTACTTTCACGCCTCGATCAAGTCGCCGCCTGACTTCGGCTTCGTCAGCTTCTTCGAGCAACAACTCGACTGCTTCCTGAAGCATCGCTTCGGCCTCTTCATCAGTACGCCCTTGGCTGGCAACGCCTAACTCAGGACATGTAGCAACGTACCACTTGCCTTCTTTTTCTATCACCGCTGTCAGTTTCGGCAGTCTCATACCTTGAGTGTAGCGGAATAGTTACGCGAGTATCAATTACCCTTCGCCATCAAAGCAGGTGTAACAAACGCGCTTCATTGCCTGATAGCTCAGCAGTTCGACTCCGGGGGTGAGAAAGTCCAACTGCGCTCGCTCTTCGCGCAAGAGATCGGTACTCAAATACTTTTTGTTGTCGTCAGGAAAGACGGTTGTGACGACGGCATCGTCGCCCAATTCATTTTGCACCATCAAAGCGCCGATGAAATTCGCGCCGGAAGAAATACCGACCGCCAGCCCGAGTCCGGCAGCCAGCTTCTGCGCCATCAAGATCGCGTCGCCATCGTGAACACTCACCACTGAATCCAGCTTCTCTAATTCGAGTATCGCGGGAATGAACTCATCAGAGATTCCCTGGATGCGATGATGCCCAACCTTGTGACCGACGGACAGCGTCGGCGATTCGATCGGTTGTAGCGGATGAAGTTTGATGGCCGGGTTCCGTTCGCGCAAGAACTTGCCGACGCCCATGATGGTGCCGCCGGTGCCAACGCCGGCAACAAACGCATCGGGTTGAATCGAACTAAAGTAAAGCTGCCACCAGATTTCCGGACCCGTAGTTTTCTGGTGCGCTTCCACGTTCGCTTGATTCGCGAACTGCGCCGGCAGAAAAACATGCGGCCTCTGATCGGCCAACTCTTCGGTCATGCGAATGCTGCCGAGAAATCCGCCTTGATCGCGACGCACGGGGATGATCTTCGCTCCCAGGCTTTTAATTAAGGACACGCGCTCCTGCGACATCCAATCCGGCATGAAGATCACAACTTGATGACCCAACGCGCGTCCGATTGCGGCGAATGAAATTCCGGTGTTGCCGCTGGTGGCTTCGGCGATCGTGTCGCCAGCTTGAATCCTTCCTTCCTGATACGCCTTCTTCAGAATGTGAAACGCCATCCGGTCCTTGATGCTGCCGGTCATGTTTATGTGCTCGGCCTTGGCGTAGATGACGCGCGGCTTACCGCGATAAAGAAAGCGAATCGCCAACAGCGGCGTGTTGCCGATCATGTGCTTCAGATCTTTGCAGCGCGTCGCGGTATCCAGTCGCGACAGGTCCGCCTGCGCCGCCAACTTGCCGGCGCTATTTAGAGGTTGAATCGTTGCGAGTTGTTCAGGCACTTCAGTCTTCGATTACAGAGTGTAAGCAAACAAACCTCGCGCCGACTCTTGCTCGATCGCTTGCTGACATACCACACAGAATGCCGCCGCCGGATTGGCTAACAGGCGTTTCGCGCCGATGGGGCTGCCGCATTCCTCACAGATTCCATAGCCGCCATCAATGAGGCGATCCTGCGCGTCGTTGATTGCTCGCAAGCGATCTTCCAAACTCTCGCGGTGCTGCCATTCAATCTGCCGGTCTGATTCAGCCGACGGTTCATCATCCATTGATTGAACGGCATCGTCCTGGGCCAGCGGCCTTCCCGCCAAAATATCGCGCGACACTTCTTCCTTTTCGGCTTGCAGCAGTTCCCAAATCTCGCCACCACTCCCGACAAACGGTGTTTCGCCGATTCCCTCAACGCTCTGAAGTAACATTCCGTCCATGATCGCCACCTCGCTCATGAAAAGACCACAAAAACTAGCGCGCTCATCTGTGCAAGACCTATTCCCCGCCGGCCACGCCTCGGAATGTGCGGGGGATCACTTTCGACACTGGTCTAACCTGCGACCTTTCACACGTCTAATGCGAAAGTTTGCGCAGCGCAGCCCTCGTCATTCCGTTTTCCCGGTGCATTTCCCGGCGCCAACTATCGGCACGTCCATTGCACTTCGTCGGATGATTTTTGCGCCGATGGCGACAACCTGTTGGAGTTTGAAAAGGAGATAGATCATGATTTGTAACCTTGCTTTGCGTTGTGACGCTTAGCAGCTCAGTCGTAGGCAGCAAAGCGGCTAATGCTGGCAAGCGCCAGAAGGCGACGACTCAGTTCAATCAGCCGGTGAGCCTGCAAGGAGTAATTCTGAAAGGCGAATACCTGTTCATTCACGACGACGTAGCAATGGCTCGCGGAGAAGCTTGCACCTTCGTCTACAAAGGTGCCTCGCCGCTGAAAGAGAATCTCGTAGCTTCGTTCCATTGCATTCCGGCCGAACGTACGAAAGTGAACAGCTTCACCGTACGGACGCAACAGGTCGCGGGAGTCGAAGAACTGCGCGAGTTTCAATTCTCGGGCGATACCGAAGCTCACGTGGTGCCCGGAGCCAAGTAGAGTTCTCCTGGCCTCAAGGAACATCGTTTCCGGCAATCCAGTTTTCAGAAGGTCTTCATCGTCGCGCACGTTATAGCGGGGCGGCGAAGACCTTTTTGCCCAAATCAGAAAGAGACGCGCGATGAATAACACACTGACGATCACGGACAATCGCACCGGAAAACAATACGAGCTGCCCATCGAAAATGAAACGATCAAGGCCCTCGATCTGCGTAAGATCAAAGTCGCAGACGAGGACTTTGGTTTGATGACGTACGATCCGGCTTTCATGAACACGGCCTCATGCAAGAGCCGCATCACGTTCATCGACGGCGACAAAGGAATCCTCGAGTATCGCGGAATTCCGATCGATGAGCTGGCTGAGAAGAGCACGTATCTCGAAGTTGCTTACCTGTTGCTGCATGGCCAGCTGCCGACGGAAACCGAGTTGAAAGAATGGACGTGGAACATCACGCATCACACGTTCATTAATGAAAATATCAAGCAGGTCATGGACGGCTTTCATTACAACGCGCACCCGATGGGCATGTTCATCTCGATGTTGGGAGCGCTCGGGACCTTCTATCCGGATGCGAAAGATATTTTCAACGAAGAGAACCGCTGGAAACAAATTTATCGATTGATCGCGAAGGTGCCCACGATCGCGGCGTTCGCTTATCGTCATCGTATCGGGATGCAGTATGCATATCCGGACAACGACCTGAGCTTCGAAGGCAATTTTCTCAACATGATGTTCAAGACGACCGAGCTGAAGTACAAGCCCGATCCGGTGCTGGAACGCGCGCTATCGATTCTGTTCATCCTGCACGCCGATCACGAACAGAATTGCGGCACCAACGCGATGCGCAGCATTGGCAGCGCACAGACTGATCCGTTTTCGTCAATGGCCGGAGCGGCGGCAGCGCTGTATGGTCCCCTTCACGGCGGCGCCAACGAAATGGTTTTGCGGATGCTCAATGAGATTGGATCAATCAAGAACATTCCCGAATACATCAAGCGAGTCAAAGCCGGCGAGTTTCGCTTGATGGGTTTTGGCCATCGGGTTTACAAGAACTTCGATCCGAGGGCCCAGATAATCAAGAAAGCTGCTTACGATGTTTTCGAAGTCACCGGAAAAGATCCGCTGCTCGACATCGCGCTCGAACTTGAAAAAATCGCACTCGACGACGAGTACTTCGTCAAGCGGAAACTTTATCCGAACGTCGACTTCTATTCCGGGATCATCTATCAGGCAATGCGATTCCCGGTCGACATGTTCCCGGTGTTGTTCGCGATTCCACGCACGTCAGGTTGGCTGGCCCAATGGGCTGAGATGCTTGACGACGGCGATCAAAAAATCGCGCGGCCGCGTCAGGTTTATCTCGGCGCGCGCGCACAGGCTTACACGCCGATGGCGGCGCGTAACGGCAAAACCGAAGTTGCGAAAGTGTAAGGTTTGAAAATGAGTTCACCCAAGTTAGCAACCAGGCAAAACGAAACGAGAGATGCAGAGGCCGGCTTGACCGGCCATCTGCTTTTGGATCACCCGCTGCTGAATGAAGGCAGCGCTTTTACGGAAGCTGAGCGAAGACGCCGGCGCCTGCTCGGTTTGCTTCCGTATCACTCTTCTACGGTCGACGAGCAACTCACGCGCGTTTACGAAAATTACAAACGTAAGGACAGCGATCTTGAGCGATACATCTTCTTGAACTCGCTTCAGGATCGAAACGAAACGCTGTTCTATCGATTGCTGCGCGAGCACATCACCGAGATGATGCCGATCATCTACACCCCGACGGTGGGTGAAGGTTGTCGCCGCTACAGTCACGTGTTCCGACGACCGCGCGGTCTATACATTTCGTATCCCTATCGCGAAGAGATCGCGGCGCTGCTCGACAACGCGCCGGCACAAAACGTCGAAGTGATCGTCGTGACTGACGGCGAGAGAATTTTGGGACTCGGCGATCTGGGCGTCGGTGGAATGGGAATTCCGGTTGGGAAGCTCGCGCTCTACACACTCTGCGCCGGAATCCATCCGGCGACGACATTGCCAATCATTCTCGACGTTGGGACTGACAATCAGGAGTTGCTCAACGATCCGCTCTATCTAGGCTGGCGGCATGAGCGCGTGCGTGGCGAAGAGTACGATCAATTCATTGAAGCTTTCGTGCAGGCCGTGATGATGAAGTTCCCCCATGTGCTACTGCAATGGGAAGACTTCTCAAAGAACAACGCGCCACGAATCCTCGAGCGGTATCGCGATCGGCTCTGCACGTTCAATGACGACATCCAGGGAACGGGCGCGGTTACGGTCGCCGGGTTGCTCGCGGCAACCAAACTGACGAAGACCCGGTTGAGCGATCATCGCATCGTGATTCTGGGCGCCGGCTCTTCGGCGATTGGAATTTGCGATCAGATCGTCGCCGCGATGAGAGCCGAAGGCGTCGCAGCCGAAGCAGCAAAGAAATCGCTGTGGCTGGTCGATAGTCAGGGCCTGGTCCATAACGAAAGAAAGCTCGACGCGTTCAAGGAGAAGTACGCGCAACCATTCGATCGCACGGCTGAATGGAGACTGGACGATTCTGCGCGCGTAACTTTCGCGGACGTCGTGTGCAATGTTCACCCAACGATTCTGATCGGCACGTCCGCGCAAACGGGCGCGTTCACTGAACAGATTGTTCGGGACATGGCCGCGCACACCGAACGGCCGATCATCTTTCCGCTTTCGAATCCCACGTCAAAGAGCGAAGCAATTCCGGCTGACTTGATCGCCTGGACCGAAGGCCGTGCGCTGATCGCTACCGGCAGTCCATTCACGCCGGTGCCGTTCGATGGACGCGAGATTCGCATCGGTCAATGCAACAACTCGTTCATCTTTCCGGGTGTTGGGCTCGGCGTGATCGCTTCCGGCGCACGACGCGTCACCAATGCGATGTTCGTCGCTGCGGCGCGCGTGCTCAGCGAGTTCTCGCCGGCGTTGCAGGACGAGCACGGTTCGCTTTATCCGCCGCTTGAGCGCGTGCGCGAAATCTCAAAGAGCGTTGCTCTGGCGGTCGCGCACGAGGCGCAGGAATCCGGACTGGCCGAGGTGGCGAATGCTGAAGGACTCGAGCGAAGAGTCTCGGAAAAGATGTGGCAGATTGATCGCTGAAGAACTACGGGAGCAGGTTGAGGATCAAACTTATCCTGCTCGCCGGTCTCATGAGCAAACTTTCCCACGAGTTGAGGAAAAGGCCACAAATTTTGCTGAGCGTGAAGCAGGGTTAATCAAACGCAGTGCACTTTGCTTTATTTCTTGAGTGAGTTGAACTCGGCACGGTCATTGCTCAAAGGCGTAGCGAGGTACAGAGAGCCCCGAATCCCTGTTGCAGCTTATGAGAATCAAACGAATTCTTTGCCCAACTGATCTTACGGCGGATTCAGAAACTGCTTTGCGCTATGGCGTGGCGCTGGCGCGCGCATACGAAGCGCAATTCATTCAGATGTATTGCCAAAACAGCGCGAATGGCAACTCGGACGGCGTTCCCGTAGTGCCTGCAGAGGTGATGGAGCAGGCGCTGCTAAAGCACGCCGATCAGGGCGAGCTAAAAACTCTCGGCTGGCAATCCGTAGTCTACGGTTGTGACGATCCCGGCGATTGCATCACGCGCGAAGCTGCAAAGTCCGGCGTCGATTTGATCGTGATGCGTTCGCGCCGACGGCCACATCGTGCGGCGCTGCTTGGTTCGGTCGCCGAATCGGTCTGTCGCACGGCGCCATGCCCGGTAATGGTGATGCACAGCGACGAACGCGACTGGATCAAAGGGACCGGAAGAGAAATCGGATTGAAGCGTGTGCTGGTCGCCTACGATTTCTCTGATTACTCTGAGCTCGCCCTAAAGTTGGGTTTGCTGGTTGCCCAGGAGTATCAGGCTGAACTTCATCTGCTGCATGTGCTGCCGCCGTTCAGTCTTAACGAGACGGAAATTACCTGGTACCCACTAGGCAAGGAAGGCGTCTATCACAAAGCGGCGCGCCGGCTGCAAAGAGTCGTGCCCGACGAAGCCCATCTCTGGTGCACGATCAAAAACGCGATCAGCGAAGGCCAGCCCTATCGCGAGATTCTGAACTACGCGCAGCGAAATGAAATCGATTTGGTGTGCATCGGCGCGCACGGCGCGGGCTTTGGAATTCAAACTCTCTTTGGATCGAACGTCGATCGAGTGCTCAGGCAAGCGCCCTGTCCGGTGCTGGTGGCGCGACCGCTAAGACTTCCAAGAGAAACATCGAATGTCCTGGTCGAGCGACAGACCATTCGCAATTGCGACGCCGGCGCTCCCGCACTTACAGCGACGCCCGCTGCGTAAGTCCCTGCAAAGGTTCGCCGCTTCATTAAGTTTTCTTCCACAAGCTTCACAAAAGCCTGCCTTCGCGCTTTAATTACTCCTCGTCAGTCCGGCGAGATCCGTCCCGAGACTTCTCCTAATGAGCAAAAGGAAAATTATCGTCTCGATCGCCACCAGCGCCGATGGATTCATCGCGCGCAAAGACGGCGCGGTTGATTGGCTGGATCGGCCACAAACGGCAGGCGACTACGGCATGGGCAAGTTCTGGAATTCGATCGATACGATCCTTTGGGGGCGTAAGACCTACGACTTGGTTCTGAAGTTTCTGAAAGAAGGTAAGGCTTCGCCGGACATGTATAGCGGCGTAAAGAACTATGCCTTCTCTCGCAAGCCACCAAAGAAAGTTCTCGATGGATTTGAGTTCGTGAAAGAGCCAGTCAAAGAATTCTGCAATAGTCTGCGCGCTGAAAAAGGCAAAAACATCTGGATGATGGGCGGAGGCGGAATCATCGCGTCATTCCTCGACGCCGGAGAGATAGATGAGTTCATGATTAGCGTAATTCCGACGTTCATCGGCGAAGGTATTCCACTTATCGCACCACGCCATCGGACGATTCCGCTAAAGCTGATGTCGGTGAAAGACTTTTCTGATGGAGTGGTGAGTTTGCATTACGCGGTATCAGAAGCCCGACCGTCAGGGAGGGCAACTAAACAAAAACGCTAGCTGACATCTACGGAGCTTCCGGCGAAATCGGCCCTCGCTTACGGTTGGGCTTCTGACACTAAGCCTCCGCCGGCTTCAAATTCTTCGGCGGCTTCTTCTTCGCCGCTTTCTCGTCCGGCGGCGGTTCTTCTTCCTTCGTCAACTTATTAATGATCATCTGCTGCAGGAAGCCCACGATGTTTCCGACCAGCCAGTAGAGCAGGAGTCCCGATGGCGCGCTCCACAAAATGTAGAGCATGAAAAGCGGCATGCCGACGGCCATCATCTTTCGCTGCAGCGGATCGGCGGAAGGCGCCGGCGTGAGCAGTTGCAGCACAATCATCGATCCGCAGAACATGATTGGCAGCACGCGAAGGAAATAGAGAAAGTAGGGTTCAGGCGAAGAGAGATCCGGAATCCACAAGAATGATGCCTGGCGAAAATCGATCGAGATCGTAATCGCCGTGTAGAGCGCAAACAGAAACGGCATCTGAATCAGCAAAGGCAGACATCCGCCGAGCGGATTCGCCTCTTTCATCAAACGCAACTGCTCCATCTGCAGCTCTTTCATGCGCGGATCGCTCTGCTTCATCCCTTTCAGTTTTTCCTGCAGCTCTTTCATGCGCGGCGCGTACTTCTGCGCCTTTTTCATCTTGCGCGATGATTGCCACTTGAGCGGGAAGAAAAGCGAGTAGATGAAGATCGTGAAGAGAATGATCGCGATGCCATAGCTGCCGCTCAGCCGCTGCATTTTGTCGATGGACCACAGAATCGGAACCGCGAGCGCGCGACGCATGCTGCCGAGGAAACCGTAATTGATGACGTTCCCAAGATCGACTTGCGGGCCTCCAAGCTGCTTGATTTCTTCAGTGGCCGCCGCGAGCACGCGATGATCTTTTGGCCCAACATACAGCTCTGTTTTAGATCCATCAGTCGCAATCGGGACTAGACCCGTAGTCAGATATCTCTGCTCAGGCTTGCCGCTGGCCTTGAATTCGTAACCAACGGTTCGATATTCCAGGCCGCTGATCGGCTTTGAAGGCACCGCGACCATACCAAAATAAGTATCGTCGACCCCCGCCCACTGAACCTGTCCGTCGATTGGATCGCGGTCGGCGGGTTTCGGCACCGGCGATTTCGCGCCAATCCATTCGAAAAGCGAACTGAACAACCCGCCATTGCGTTTGTCGGCGTGGACTTCGAGCGCATTGATGCGGCGCACCTCGCCGTTAACCATCGCAATGCCTTCAGGCGCGTATGAATAAAAACTGAAATGCTCGATACTTTGATCGCCGATGTTGGGTCCGATCGCCAGTCGTGCTTGCGGCACTGGCTGATTATTTTGATTGAGTTTCAGCTCGACTTCCGCGATATAACGATCAGCAAAAAACGTTATCCGCTTGGTCGCATCAAGGCCGGTAGCGTCATCATGAATTACAAAGTCGATCTGCTTTGAACCTGACGGAACATTGATCGTCTCGTCGCCCGATTCAGCATTGGGTCCAAATGTTCGGTAATTGCGATTTGCCAGTGCGCCATCGACGGCGGCGTCGCCGGTAACGACCTGAAGCGGGCGGAAAACTTGATCGGCAGCAACTCCTGGCGGCGGCGTGGCAATTAATTCAAGCGGCTTTAGATTATTCTTTGTCGATGATGTGGCATAAACATCACGCAGGCTGCCATCGCTCTTCTTGACCTTCTTCAAAATCCAACTCGTCGCGACCGCACCCCGCGTATCGAACGTGGCTTCGTACAACGGCGTGACGAGGCGTAGCTTTCGTTGCGGAACGGTTTCCGGAGTCGGCGTTGGTGATGCGTTTGCCAGCGCTGGAGTTGGCGTCGCCGTGGCAGTCGCCGCAGCTTGCGCGGTCGATGACGGCGCAGGCGAAGCGGACTGCTGAACGTTGGCGTTCGCATTTGCGTTGGCGTTTGGCTGCGGAGGCTTGACCGGAGGGAAAAGATAATTCCACAGAATAAGAACCGCCGCCGAAGCGACGAGTGCGAGAAGGAATCTTTGTTGTTGCTTCATTCGATCAATGTTCGACAAACTTAGGTTTGTCGGACCGCTACTTCACCGGATCGTAACCACCCGCGCAAAAAGGTTGACAGCGCAACAGTCGCCAAATCGCCATGCCCGTTCCCTTGATTGCGCCGTGCCGTTCAATCGCTTCGCGCGCATATTCAGAACAGGTCGGCACGAATCGGCAAGACGGCGGCAGCCACGGCGAGATTACCGCTTTGTAGAACTTCAAGAGCGAAATCAAAATAAACCGCATCTTTGGAGCGCGGTGGCAAGCGCAGCGCGACACCGCTTTGGATTCGCTCGAGGCAAATCAGTATGTTTCAAAGTCAAAGCGCCGTCGCCGCTTCGCTCTGCCGGCGCACTCCAAATTAAGCTCGTCGCTCATCCCGCCCAACCTGCTCAACAATCTTACGAAACTCACGAAAGCGAAGTTCTTCAGTCGAACTCAAGATTGAACGCTTCGCATTAATCACCCAGTCGTATCGATGCTGAAGCGTGTTCAGCTCACTGCCGCTGCGCCGAAAAACTTCCCGCAACAATCTTCGCGCGCGATTTCGATCGACAGCTTTCCCGACAGCTTTGGTTGAAGCCGTGATTCCCAGACGATGTTCCACCAGGTCATTCGCGCGTAAAAAAGCGGCCATCAAACGGCCGTCATAACGTCGCCCTTCGGCATAGACTTTTTGGAATTCGGCCCGCGCGCGCAAGCGGCAACGCTTCGGAAACGCATGCGCGACAGTCCGCGTCGTCGCACTCGAATCTAAGGCCGAACTCGAATTCAATTGATTAGTAATGCGACGGAGTGAGTCGCTTGCGGCCTTTTGCCCGGCGCCGTTTCAGCACCAGCCGGCCGTTCTTGGTCGCCATGCGCGCGCGGAATCCGTGCGTCTTGGCGCGGCGGCGATTGTTCGGTTGAAAGGTTCGCTTCGGCATAGATAAGAATTCTCCAGTTCAAAGAAAACACTTAGCCTAATGGCCCAACAACACGATGTCAAGGAGCGTTGACAGCGCGCTTGACGCACGGAAAAACGGCATGTTAGCCTTCAAGGCTTTGAACGCACTCAGCTTGGGTCACTGTGGTCGAGGAGGATCATCCTGACTTCAGTGAAACCGAATTTCAGATCTCGGATTTCAACGCTCTGAAAACTTAATTCCCCAGCTAAGAACAATCAATGTCGTTTCCGCTCGGCTTCGCCGAAAACTCAATTCAACTTGTGCCTGATGGCACGCTCATCCTGCATGTGATCATCATTCTGGTGATGGTGTACGTGCTGAACGCGACGCTCTTCAAACCGATCAACCAGATTCTGGCTTCGCGCGAAAAACGTACGCGCGGCCGCCTGACTGAAGCTGAAGAAATCATGCGGAGCGTCAGCGAACAAGTGTCGCAGTACGAGCGATCGCTGAGACAAGCGCGCGGCGAAGCTTACGCGTTAGCCGAAGCGCAACGAGCGGAAGCGATGAAAGAACGCCAACAGAAAGTGAATGAGATGCGCGAGCAGTTGGCCCAATCAATCGCGCATGAAAAAGAAGCGATTCAACAACAGGCCGCCGAAGCACGCGCAGTTTTAGAAGTCGAATCACGTCGCATCGCGAGCGAGATCGGCAGCCGGGTACTGAGTCGCCCGATCAGTGGCGCGGAAATGAACTGATGACTTTCGCAATGAATCTTTGCTTTGCATTTTCCGAGACGACGAAGTGGTGGGACTATCCCGGCTTTGAGCTGTGGAAGTTTGTGAACCTCTTTGTTTTCGTCGGCGCGCTTGTTTACATTCTCGTCCGCAAAGCGAAGTTGGGCGATGCGTTTCGCGCGCGACGCGAAGGTATCAAGGCAGAACTCGAGAAGGCGCGCGCCGAGCGCGATGCGGCGCTGGCAAAGCTGAAGGAAGTCGAGGAACGCTTGGCCGGACTCGACAATCAGGTGGCGACGATCAAAGAGAAGTCGACAGCGGAAGCCGCCCAGGAACGGGAACGGATTGAGCATTCGACTGAAGCTGAGATCGCCAAACTGACGGCGCAAGGACAGCGAGACATTGAAAACGCGGCCAAGATGGCGAAGCAGGATCTGCGTCGCTTCACGGCTGAACAGAGTGTTCGATTGGCTGAAGAAATGATCAAGCGTGACATCAGACCCGACGACGATGCTCGTCTGATCAATCGCAACATCGACGAAATGGGGGCCACGCGATGAGTGTGCAACAAGTGGCGCGGCGCTATGCAACGGCCCTCGCGGACGTCGTGATACCGCGCGGCGAAGCGCCGGACGTTCAGGACGAACTGAAGGTGTGGGAAGAGCTGCTGCACGCGAACGCAAATCTGCGCGAAGTATTTGCGAACCCAACGATCGCTCTCGACAAGAAGCGAGCAGTGCTCAACCGCCTCATCGAAATGGCCCGGCCGCGTCCGGCCACAATCAATTTTCTGAAGGTGCTGTTGCAAAATCAGCGGCTGACCGATCTCGCGGAGATCAATCGCAGATTTGCACAGATCCTTGATGAACGCTCCGGAATGATCGCCGCCAAAGTGACGACCGCGGGTGCGGTACCCCACGACGCGCAAACCAGGCTGCAGGAGAAGCTCGCGACCTTAACCGGAAAGAAGGTGCGCATTGACTTTGCGACTGATCCGGAAATCATCGGCGGTCTGGTAACGCGAATCGGATCGACTGTGTATGACGGATCGGTGCGCAGCCAGTTGCAGCTGATCAAAGAAAAGATGGCAGGATAAGAAACTGTCAGTTGTCAGTCGTTAGTTGTCCGTTGCGGAAACGAACTACTGACAACTGACTACGAACAACGGACAATCTTTTATGGAACCAATCAAAGCAAACGAAATCAACGAAATCATTCGCCAGCAGATCGAGAACTTTGAAACCGGCGTCACTGTCGATGAAGTCGGCACTGTGATCAAAGTCGGTGACGGCATTGCCGAAGTTCACGGCCTGGAAAAAGTCATGGCCGTCGAGCTGCTCGAGTTTCCCCACGACGTGCGCGGTCTCGCCTTGAACCTGGAAGAAGACAAGGTCGGCGTGGTGCTGTTCGGCGACTTTCAAAAAATCAAAGAAGGCGATCTCGTAAAGCGAACCGGCCGCATCATGCAGGTGCCGGTGGGCCAGGCGATGGTCGGTCGCGTGGTTGACGCGTTGGGAAATCCCTTAGATGAGCGCGGACCGATCATGACCGACGAATATAATCCGGTCGAGCGCATCGCTCCGGGCGTGGTCGATCGCCAGCCGGTGAAAGAACCTTTGCAGACAGGTCTGAAAGCGATCGACTCGATGGTTCCAATCGGTCGCGGCCAGCGCGAACTGATCATCGGCGATCGGCAAACCGGAAAAACTGCGGTCGCAGTCGATGCGATTATCAATCAGCGGGGCAAAGATGTCATTTGTATTTATGTGGCGATCGGTCAGAAGGCTTCGACCATTGCGCAGATCGTAAAGACGCTTCAGGATTTTGGGGCGATGGATTACACGATCGTGGTCGCGGCCACAGCCTCAGACCCGGCGGCGATGCAGTTTCTCGCGCCCTATTCCGGCGCGGCTATGGGCGAGTACTTCCGCGATCGCGGGCAGCACGCGTTGACGATCTACGACGATCTTTCAAAGCAAGCCGCAGCGTATCGCGAGATTTCTTTGCTGCTGCGGCGGCCGCCCGGGCGCGAAGCCTATCCCGGCGATGTTTTCTATCTGCACTCGCGACTGCTCGAGCGCGCGGCGAAACTCTCAGACGCAAAAGGCGGGGGTTCGCTTACCAGTCTGCCCGTCATCGAAACGCAGGCTGGCGACATCTCGGCTTACATCCCGACAAACGTGATCTCGATTACGGATGGCCAGATCTTTTTGGAAGGCGATCTCTTTAACTCCGGCATACGGCCGGCCATCAACGTCGGCAACTCAGTTTCGCGCGTAGGCGGCGCGGCCCAGATCAAAGCGATGAAGCAGGTGGCCGGCAGTTTACGGCTCGACCTCGCGCAGTATCGCGAACTCGCGGCGTTCGCCCAGTTTGGATCCGACCTGGACAAAACAACGCAGGCCCAGCTCGCGCGCGGACAACGGCTGACCGAGATTTTGAAGCAACCGCAGTATCAGCCGATGGATGTCGAGAAGCAGGTGCTAATCATTTGGTCGGCGACGAATGGTTTCACCGACGATGTGCCGATCGAAGACATTCGCAAGTTCGAAACAGATCTCCTTAGCTTTATTGAAAATTCACACCCTGGAGTGCTGCAAAAGCTTCGCGAAAAGAAGGCGATCACGGATGAGGTGCAAAAGGACCTCGAACAATCTTTGAAAGATTTTAAGGAAATGTGGGCGGAAAGATCACAGGCTGTCGCGGCTTAAAGAAGTAATGAGTGATGAGTAAGGAGTAATGAGTTGAATCGGGTGGATATGAGTTCTTACTCATAACTCATCACCTATCACTCATCACTAAATTTGCATGGCAAATTTACTAGACATTCGCCGGCGCATCAAGTCGGTCAAGAACACGCAGCAGATCACCAAAGCCATGAAGATGGTGTCGGCGGCGAAGCTCAAGCGCGCGCAGAATCGCGTCATCAACGCGCGGCCTTTCGCCAACAAAATGGCCGAGATACTCGCCGATCTCGCTTCGCAAACGACCGAGGATTTTCATCATTCGTTATTGGATTTGCGCGGAGACGAAAAGTATCTCGTGGTGCTGGTGACCGCCGACAAAGGCTTATGTGGTGCGTTTAATACAAACCTGATCAAAGCCGCGCAGTCATTCCTGAAAGAGAATCCCGGCAAGGAGATCGAGTTCATCGCCGTCGGCCGCAAAGGCCGCGATTTCTTCAGACGCCGCGCCACGGTCGCCGGCGAGTACGTTGGACTGACCGGCAAAGGCCGCGTCGAATTCTCTGAAGCACTGGAAATCGCGGACGACCTCATCAAGCGTTTCACTGCAGATGAAACGATTGATAAAGTTTTTCTGATCTTTGCCGAATTCAAAACGGTGCTGAGTCAGCGCATCGTGGCCGACCAACTGCTGCCAATTTCGCGCGCGACTGAGACCGAAGATCCAAACACGTCGCCAGCCGAAGTTAAGGACTACATCTACGAACAACCGCCGGCAGAAATCTTCACCCGGATGTTGCCGCGCCTGGTCGAGACACAAATTTTTCGCGCGTTGCTGGAATCGATCGCTTCCGAACAAGGAGCGCGCATGACTGCCATGGATGCGGCTTCAAAGAACGCGGGCGAATTGATCTCGACCCTAACCCTCAACATGAACCGCGTGCGACAAGCCGCGATCACCCGCGAGATCATCGAAATCGTTTCCGGCGCAGCCGCGTTGTGACAAATCGCGTATCCCGCTATGGCCCGCTCATCGTCTGGGCCACCCTGATTTTTATCGGCTCGAGCGATCTTCTCTCGGCTTCTCATACCGGCGCATTTATCGTGCGCCCGCTGCATTGGTTGCTCCCAAACGCGAGCGAGTCCACGCTGGCCTCGATCCACTTCATCGTTCGCAAAGCCGGTCATTTTACTGAGTACGCCATTCTGGCTCTGCTGGCGGCGCGCGCACTGCGAACTTCTTCAAATCAGATTCTGCGCGAACGTTGGTTCTGGATCTCGCTTGTTTTTGTGATCGTGTATTCGTTAAGCGACGAGTTTCATCAGAGCTTTGTGCCGACGCGGACGGCTTCGATTTACGACAGCATGATCGATGCCTTTGGCGGGTTAACGATGCTGACTTTGCTGGCCGTTCGTCAGCGAGTCAGAAGCCCGCGCGTTAGCAAGGGCTAGTCACGAGAGTTGCCCTCCCTGACGGTCGGGCTTCTGACCCAATTGAACACCGCCCGCGCTTTCGCCGTATAATGTCTGGCAGTTAATAAAAGGAGAAACACAATGGGAATTCTTGACCGGCTCAGCCCGAGCGCGCAGTTTATCGAAGTCATTGAGTGGCTCGACGATTCGAGCGACACGATGCTTTATCGCTTCCCCGTTCGCGATCAGGAAATCAAGAACGGCGCGCAATTGATCGTGCGCGAATCGCAGGCAGCCGTTTTCGTGCATGAAGGACAGATCGCCGACGTGTTCGGCCCCGGCCGTTACAGCGTCGAAGGCGGCAACACTCCGATCCTTTCCAAGCTGGGCGCGTGGAAGACCGGATTCAACTCGCCGATCAAATCAGAAGTTTATTTCGTCAACACAAAACAGTTCACCGATTTGAAGTGGGGCACGTCCAATCCGGTGATGATGCGCGACACTGATTTCGGAATGGTGCGGCTGCGAGCGTTTGGAATTTATTCGATGCGGGTCGCCGATCCACGCGAACTGATCAAGCAGATCGCCGGCACGAACGCGCGCTTTGTCACCGAAGACATCGAAGGCCAGTTGCGTCGCACGATGGTCAGCGGATTCTCGGATGCGCTGGGCGAATCGAAAATCGCGGCGCTCGATCTCGCTTCGAACTATGACGAGCTGAGTCGCTTCGCAAAACAGAAACTTCAGGATGAATTCAAATCGCTTGGCCTCGAGCTAACCAAATTTGTCGTAGAAAATATTTCGCTGCCTGAGGAAGTCGAAGCGGCGATGGACAAGCGAACGTCGATGGGCGTGCTCGGCGACATGGGCAAATACACTCAATTCGAAGCGGCACAAGCGATGCGCGATGCGGCGCAAAATCCCGGCGGAGGCGCAGGTCTGGGCGCCGGGCTTGGGGCCGGATTCGCAGTCGGCAATGCCATGGCCGGCGCGATGTCGGATGCGATGCGGCCGCGTGGCGGATCGGAACCGGCAGCGGCGCCATCCACTCAGAAATGCATCAAGTGCGGCGCGTCACTGCAGGCAGGCGCGAAATTCTGCAGCGATTGCGGCGCTTCCCAAGTACCGACGAAATGTTCGAACTGCCAAAAAGAACTGGCGCCCGGCGCGAAGTTCTGTAACGAGTGCGGCACGAAAGTCGAGTAGCAACGTCACGCAGATCCGAAACTGGAAAAGCCGGGAGCTAGTGCGCTTCCGGCTTTTTCTTTCTTCCAGTTTTTCTAATTATGAATCGCGCAAATTGACTGCATTCTCGCAATCCTTTTTTCGGTATACTCAAACTCCCCGCTCACCTGTCCCGTCTCTCACCTCAAGGAGGACTTCATCTTGGTTAGAACAAGTGACAGGGTGCGGATCCGTGCCCGACTGCCATTGAAACTTCCGATTTGGATCAACTACCGCGAGAGTACCGAAGACGAATGGATCGAACAGTCGCGACTCGTCGATGTAAGTCAGTTTGGCGCAGGTTTTACTCTGACGCGGCCGGTGGACATCGGTCGTTTGATGCGTCTGATGATGCCGCTTCCCTACAAGCTTCGTTGTTTCGATCACTTTGAGAGGCTGTATTCGGTTTGGGCGGTCGTCAGACACATTTCCGTGATCGCGCAACAACCTATCTCCTTTCGCGTCGGTGTAGCTTTTCTGGGCAAGCACCCACCGCCCAGCTATGAAGAAGATCCCACGTGCAGATATGAACCGCTGCCGATAAAGTTGGACCAGCACGCGCTTTGGAAAGTCGGGCGGCTCTCGCTTGCACCACAACGAAGAGAGCCGCGTCTAAATATTCCGCTGGAAGTGCTCGTCGAGACATTTGACGAGAAGGGGCAGCCCTCGATGCGCGAGTACACAGTAACTGAGACGATAAGCAGGCTCGGGACTTGTGTTCCTTCGTACCTTGATATCGGTCCTGGCCGCATGCTCAGGATCACGAGTGTGACTGATCCGGTTTCGATCTTCGCGGCAGTTCGCTCACGGGAAATAAAGTCCGACGGTATCGCTCGGCTGGGCCTTGAATTTATTGGCGATCGTTGGCCTTTGGACAGAGAGTTGCGGAGCCAATAACTCAAATAACCTGGTTTCCCTTTTGCTTCGAAGAGCCGGACGTTTGTTCGGCTTTTTTGTTGGGGATGATTGGCGGTGTTATGCTGGGCACACCCAGATCCGTTTCTTAAAAGCATGCTGAGCAACTTCAAGACTCCCAGACGTGTCGTCATTACCGGCATGGGCTGTGTCACGCCGATCGGAATCGGGCGTGAAGCTTTTTGGACCGGCCTGCAGAACAGCGAGAGCGGCGTCCGGCGAATCGAATCATTCGATGTTTCCAATTCGCCGGTGAAGATCGCGGCCCAGGTGCGCGACTTTGATTGGCAAGCTCAGCTTGGCCCAAAGGATCGCAAGCACGTGCCGCGCACTGTCCCGCTCGCGTTGGCTGCGGCGCGCGAAGCCTTCAGCGATGCGGGAATCGCGCCCGAGAATCTTTCACTCGAAGAACGACAACAGATCGGTGTTGAGCTGGGAACGGGCGGCGGCGGTTTGCCGTTCGTCGAAGATCACTACGCGATTTGGTACAACGGCGGCTCGCATTCGAAGGCGAGCGTTTACATCATTCCCGCGGCAACCCATGGAACTTTATCGAGCGAACTCTCGATGGCTTTTGGGTTACGCGGACTGTCTCACGTTATTTCGACCGGATGCACGAGTTCGACTGACGCGATTTCGTATGCCGCTCAACACATCGCGCTGGGCCGGCAGGAAATGATGATTGCCGGCGGAGTCGATGCGCCGCTGGCGCCTGGAATTCTCGCCGGCTTCAACCTGTTAACCGTGCTGACGACTGATTGGAATGACGAACCGGAGCGCGCGTCGCGGCCCTTCACGCGCAATCGATCGGGGATGGTGCTCGGCGAAGGAGCGTGGATTTACGTGCTGGAAGAATTCGAGCAAGCGAAGAAACGCGGAGCTGACATCTACGCTGAAATTATCGGTTACGGGTCGACTTGCGACGCGTATCATCGCGTGCGTTTGCAGGAGGGCGGCGACGAACCGGCGCGGGCGATGCGTTTGGCGATGGAAGATGCGGGCGTGAATCCCAGCGAGATAGACTACGTAAACTTACATGGCACCTCGACCCTGCTGAACGATCGCATCGAGACGAATGCGTTGAAGATCGCACTCAACTGCAACTCGCATCGCATTCCGATGTCCGCAACAAAATCTCAGATCGGACATCCACAAGGTGCGAGCGGCGCGGCGGGTCTGGGCGCGGCGTTGTGCGCGATGCGAACCGGCATCATCCCTCCAACGATAAACCTCGACGAACCCGATCCTGATTGCGATCTCGATTACGTGCCGCTCAAAGCCCGGGAAGGTGATGTACGTGTCGCGCTCTGCAACTGCATCGGCTTTGGATCGAAGAACAGCGCATTGGTGATTAGAAGACTGTGAGATCCGAACTAGTTCTGTTTTTCAAGGCGGGCAACATCAGCTTGATCCTGGGGCCTACCGACGGCTCTCTTGTTCTTAAGTAAATGTTCGCGACTGATCACCGGGACATCAAGTCCATCGACGTTTACGGTAAGCCTATGAGGTTGAGCTTCTGCAAACTCAACTCCAGTTATTTGCGTCAGGATGTCGATCCGGCGCGGCGCGATACCGAGCTGAATAACCGTTCCGGGTGTTATCAAATCTTGCTTCTTGAGTTCGGAAAGTGGTGCCCCGAACTTTTGGAGCGCCTTCCAAACCTTGTCGGCGTTCCTGCTGGAGCACTCTATCCAGAGATCGATGTCGCCGGTCGCTCTTGGCAATCCATGGGCGGCGACAGCGTAGGCTCCGACGAGCATGAACTCAACTTTTTCTTCGGAGAACGCGGACAATATGTCGTGGAAATCTGAGTTCAGCAAGTGGCTCTCCTTTGAATGTCCACGCGTCTACCGTGAGCTGCCAGACCATCGCCAGACGCTGTGCGGGAGTGCTTGATTTTAGATCATCAGTTCGATCCTGATCTTGCAGTTTGGAAATAGATAGTTTGGGCGGGCGAAGTGCCATGGTTCGATAGTAATTATATCATCTCCGACGCAATCGCTGGCTTTATTCATGTTCGAAAAGTTTCGCCAACGCAGTCTCGAACCTGAGAACATCGACAAGGGCACGTACACGCCGGAAGAGTACGAAGGTTGTCTGGTTGAGCTGCGGCGCGTGAACGAGTGGCTCGGCGACGCCGACGCTTTGCGCGATTCGCTGCTGACAGAAGTTGAACGCGCTAACGTGCGATCGTTTTCGGTGCTTGACGTTGGCGCCGGTTCGGGCGAGTTGCTGCGAGTCGTTGCGAAGTGGGCGCGCGAAGCCAATCTCAATGCTGCGCTGGTTGGCCTGGAGTTGAATGAACGGTCCACGCAAGCGATCCTCGATGAATCGCGCGAGTATCCGGAGATAGCCTCGGTGCGGGGCGACGGATTTCGGCTTCCGTTTCCGGATCGATCGTTTGATTACGCGATTCAATCGCTGACGCTGCATCACTTCGACGACGCCGGCGCAGTCAACATTGTCCGCGAGATGGCGCGGGTTTCAGCGCGCGGGATCTTCGTGATCGATTTGCATCGCAATCCGGTCGCTTATTTTTTCTATACGACTATTGGCCATTTGTTCCTTCACAATCGTTTGATTCGTGAAGACGGCGCGCTGTCAATTTTGAAAAGCTGGACCCCGGAAGAGTTGCAAGCGATCGGCCACCACGCCGGGTTGGCGAACGTCAGAGTGGACAATCATTTTCCGGCGCGTTTGATCTTGAGTGGGAAATGTTAATAAGACCGTTTAGGAGCGGGCGACCGCCCGCTCGCGTCGGGCAGTAGCCCGACTCTAAGCAAACAACTCTCGATGAATACCTCAACCAATTACGACGTAATCATCGCCGGCGGCGGACCGGCCGGATCGGGCGCGGCGATCAATCTCGCATCGCAAGGCGCTCGCGTGTTGCTCGTTGAGCAGAAGAAATTTCCGCGGCCGAAATTATGCGGCGAATTCATCTCTCCGGAATGCGTCGCTCTCTTTGAAAGTCTTGGGGTTGCGGATCAGATGCTCGCGGGGCGTCCGGCAAAACTTGCGGAAACAGTCTTCTACTCGCGCAGCGGTAAATGCGCGCGGGTGCCGAGTTCATGGTTCGGCTCAACCGGCATGGCGCTGGGATTAAGTCGCGCCGAGATGGACGAGCGTCTGCTCCGTCGCGCCAGCGATGTCGGCGCGCACGTTATCGAAGACGCCCAGGTAACCAATCTCCTGATCGAACACGAGAGTGTGCGCGGCGTCACAGTCAAGCAGAACGGCGTCGAGGCAAACTATCTAAGCGCGGTTACGATCGATGCCACTGGCCGCTCGCGCTCCCTAGTGCGCCACCTTAATTCAAAACAGACTTCGAAACGCGAGCGGGCGCCGATGGTGGCGTTCAAAGCGCATCTGGAAAACACCAGCGTCGCGCCTGGCGCCTGCGAGATTTATTTCTATCGCGGCGGCTATGGGGGATTGAGCAACATCGAAAACGGGCTGAGCAATCTTTGCTTCATCGCGTCGGCGAGTGACGTTCGTGCTTGTGGAGCTAGCGCCGATCGCGTCATGCGTGAAGTCATTTTCCAAAATCAACGCGCAAAGCAAACGCTTCAGAACGCACGCCTGCAATCGCCGTGGTTGGCAGTTTCGCTCGAAGGCTTCGGCCGTCATCCAGTCGCTCCGGCGATTGGCCTGCTGGCAATTGGCGATGCCGCGTCATTCATCGATCCGTTCACTGGCAGTGGAATGTTAATGGCGCTTCAAAGCGGCGAGTTGGCAGCGAGCGAGATCACGAAATGTTTCGCGGGAGATTCTGTCAACCCGCAGCAACTCCGAGTCAACTACTCTGCTGCGTATCACAAAATTTTCGATTCACGGCTAAAAATTTGTTCGCTCATGCGCAAAGCAGCATTCGTTCCCGGCCTTGCCGAAGTTGCTGTGCGTTCATTCGGTGCGAGTGAAAAGATCCGTCGCGCGCTTGCCCGCGCTACGCGAGGCACGCAAACGAAACCTTTTCCGTCTGTTACGCGTGTAAGGTGAGCGCATACAGCAAATGTGAAGCGATGATTAAGTTCTTGCCTCACGACTGGATTTAAGGTACAAACGGCCTGCGACTCAGCGAGTTTGTCGTCAACGTACAGTGCCAGCAGCAGCCGCGTATATGCAACTAATCAAAGCTTTCATAATTACTCTCTCCTCATAGTCGATTGTTTGTGAGCTTGACGCGCAGCGGTGGTGCGTTGGGAAATTTGTCGCTACATTTTGCGAGTTAATTAAAAGGAGAAAATCAGATGCCTTCGTGCCTTAACCCCCGATACAGAATGTCACTCCGAATTCTGATTGTTAGTTTCACAATTTTGGTTTGCGTGAGCACCGCCATGTCGCAGGCTCAGTCCAATGCGGCCGACCTGCAGGGGACGGTGCGCGACCAGAATGGCGCCGCCGTGCCGAATGCGAGCGTGACGGCACGCAACGTCGGCACCAACTTCTCGCGCGAAGCCACTTCGAATGATGACGGGTTTTATAAAATAATTAGTTTGCCTCCGGGGGATTACGAAGTAACCGTCAAGGCGACCAAATTTAAGACTGCCGTCATTCAAAAGGTGACGGTGACAGTCGGCCAGACGGCCGATCAGGATATTCCGTTGGAGGTCGGCGATGTGACCGCGACCGTAACTGTGAGCAGCGGGACAACCAATGTTGTGGAAACGTCCAGCGCCGCGGTTTCCTCCACAATCGATCAACAGCGAGTCAATAGTCTTCCTATCAACGAACGAAGCGCGACCGGCTTCGCGCTGACGCTTTCCACTGTGGGCCGCGATAATGGACGCCCGATTGGGCCGGCGCCCACCTCAGGCTTGAACATTGGCGGACAGCGCGGCCGCTCTACATTGGTGCAGGTGGACGGCGCGGACTACACCGATAACTCAATCAACGCTGCCCGTTCGACCGTTAGTCAGGAAGCAGTGCAAGAGTATCAGGTAGCCACGAATTCCTACGCGCCAGAATTTGGCCGCGCCACGGGCGGAATTGTTAACGTCGTAACCAAGAGCGGCACAAACGATTTTCGCGGCAACATCTTTGGCTTTCTGCGCCACAAGTCAATTCAATCGCGAAACGCGTTTGCGCCCCTAATCGATAACGATCCGAACAAGAAACCGCCGTTTACGCGGGTGCAGTACGGTGGCACGATTGGCGGCCCGATCAAAAAAGATCGGACCTTCTTTTTTGCCAGCTTTGAGCAACACCGCCGTCAAGAGTCGGGTTTTTTTACCAGTGATGTCGGCGCTGGGCTGACCAGCAGCATCACGATCGGGGCTCCGTTCCTGCCTTTCACGAATGTCTATTCCAACCTCACGTCGGCCCAGGCAGCTTTCATTGGAGCCGAACTCGCGAGCGGCGATGCCGCGCGCATTGGCCGGGCCATTACCTATGCGACGTTCGCCTCATCCGGTGGTCAAATTGGCCTGAATGGCGTAAGTGCTCTGCGCAGTCCGGGCGGCGCGATCACGGCGGGCCAGGTTATCGGCGGGCGCTTTTTTATCTCGGGGGCTCCTGTACCTTCGCTGGCGAACAACAACGCGCTGCCGAATTTCATCACGGTCAATGCAGCCGGGCAGCCGATCGGATTTCGGGCGCTCAACAGTCTCTCGCGTATCTTCCCCATTTCTGAATCGACGAGCTTTTATTCAGGGCGCGTCGATCATCAAATCAATCGCATGAACAACCTGACGCTGCGCTTCGGCTATAACCCGAGTGACCTCACCGGCATTCAGGATGAATCGCAAAACCAGACTGTGGGACAAAACGATTTCTCGCGTACCGGCATTCAAACGTTGCGGGATCTCTCGTTCGTCGCTTCGGTGAATTCCACTCTCTCGAACGTCATGGTCAACGAAGCCCGCTTTAATTTCGGACGCCGCAAGGCGACCTTCGATTCGCAGATTCCGGGCGCGGCTATCCAGGTCATCGGTTCGGCCTTCATGGGATCGAATCCCTTCTCTCCGGTCAACCGGGTGGAAAAGCGTTATGAATTTACCGACAACGTGAACTACATTCGCGGCAATCACACTTTTAAGTTCGGCGGTGACCTTGGTTTTATTGACATCAAGGCAAGCTTCCAACTGAACTTCCCGGGACTGTTCAATTTCGGCGGAGTTGCCGCGAGCACGCTAGCCAATTTCATCCCTGGGCTGCCGGCCACAGCGCCCGACATTACGCCGGTCCAATCCTATGGCCTGGGCTTTCCCTCGGCGTTCATTCAGGGATTTGGTAATCCGAACAGTTCGATCAAGAACCGCCCGCTGGCTTTCTTCGGCCAGGATAGTTGGAAGATTCGCCCAAACTTCACGCTTAATTATGGAGTTCGCTATGACGTCGAATTGACGGACACCATTGCGCCGATTGGTTTCACCGATCCGTTGACCCACATCGCTCTGACTCCGGCTGACCTGCAAACCGCGCAAGACGCGGTGAATGTGCAGCAAGGATTTCCGCGCGATACGAACAACTTCGCTCCGCGCGCGGGCTTTGCCTGGGACATTAACGGCAAAGGCAAAACGGTTATTCGCGGGGCCTACGGCCTGTTTTATGATCACCCACTCCTGGCCGTCGCGTTCAATTCGGACATTGCGGACGCCGCGCAGCAACAACAGTACTTTAGCGTCCTCCCGGGCAGTCCTGCGTCAAACGCGTCTATCAACTTGCTGCAAATCTTCCAGGGAACGATTTGCTCGACAGCGACTACCAACGCCCTGTGTCCCGCCGGACTGACTACGCCGGGCGTAGCCACCACGGCGCAATACCTGCCGGGCAGGGTCCGCTTCAACGATCAAACCTTTGTCGGTTTTGGTCCACTCTTTCCGTTTACTCTGGCCGTCAGTAAGAAGTTCGAGTACGCCTATGCGAACCAGGCGAATTTCACGATCGAGCGCGAGTTGACGAAAGACATGTCACTCTCGGCCAGTTACATCTTCGTCGGCGCGCATCACTTGCCGCATCCGCAAGACGTCAATGCGCCGCGCACAGATCTTTTGATCGAAAACTTCCGCCGCTTCGCCGGGGCGGCGCCGGCGAGCAACAGCCAGGCTTTGTTATTCAGTTTGCCTACGGCATGTCCCGGCGCCGGATGCCCCCCAGGGTTTACGGTGGTCATTCCCGGATTGGTAGGTGTCAACGGTTTAGGTCAAGGCGTAGTCAGCCCGATCGCCGCCAACTTCTTCCGTCCAAACAGTCCTAACTATTTCTTTGTGGCATCGGTTACTGGTGGGTTGGTTACCAAGGCGGCGTTCGATGCCGCATTGGCGGGAGCAAATACTGTTCGCACACCTGGTCCAATCACGCCGTTCGGTGAAGTTGACGCGCAGTTATCCGATGGCAACTCAAACTACAACGCGCTGAACGTGGAATTGAAGCGCCGCTTCGCTAATAACTTTCAGTTCCTCGCTTCTTACACTTGGTCCCATTCGATTGACGATTCCAGCGATCTGCAAACGCTGCTTAAGCCGCAGGACAATCGTAACTTCCGCGCTGAGCGGGCTAATTCGCTTTTCGACCAGCGTCATCGCTTTGTCTTCAGCGGCGCTCTAAGCTCACCCACATCGTGGCGCAATTCATCCAGCACGGCCCATCGCATCTTCGCTGACTTTACCGTCGCGCCGATCGTTGAAATCTCATCAGGGCGACCGTTCAACATCCTGACGGGCAGTGATTCCAACGGTGATTTGCAGAGCTCAAATGATCGCCCGAGCGTAGGATCCACCGGCGCGTTGTTCATCCCAACAACCGCATTCACTTCGGGCAGTCTCGGTCGCGATCTCGGCATCACGCATAGCTATGCCTCGCTCGACATGCGCTTGATGCGCACGATTCGCCTGGGCGAGCGACTGCGATTGGATGTAATTGCAGAGGGCTTTAACCTCTTCAATCGCTTTAACGAGGCCGCTGCTTCGCCTTTCTTTGCCGATGTCAACACCTTCAATCAGCGCGCCAGCAACGGTCACTACTACAGCCGGCCAACCGCGGCTTATGATCCGCGGCAGTTTCAGTTTGGATTGAAACTAAACTGGTAAGAAGAAGTTTCTAAGCTTCTTCACAAATAAGAACGGCGAGCGCAGTTAATCTGTACTCGCCGTTTTCATATCACAGCCAACGACTCGCACGGCGCAGAGCGTTATTCATCGACGCTAACTCTTAGCAGCAAACGATCCGTTTGAAAAAGCTATCCATGTCAAGCTACCGCTGCCGCGACTTTCACCTCTGTAGCCGGTTCCGTCGTTGTTGTCGGTTCTGGTTCGCCAGCGCCCAGCCACGCGTACGCGACACCTGCGATCGCGGCTCCGACAATCGGCGCGACCCAAAACAGCCACAACTGCTTAATGGCCCAACCACCGACAAACACTGCCTGGCTGGTGCTGCGCGCCGGATTCACTGAAGTATTCGTCACCGGAATGCTGATCAAATGAATCAACGTCAGGCACAAACCGATCGCGATCGGCGCGAGCCCTTTCGGCGCGCGCTTGTCGGTCGATCCGAGAATCACGATCAGAAACATGAACGTGAGCACGATCTCGGCAGTCAATGCCGCCGTCAGCGAATAACCTCCCGGCGAGTTCGCGCCGTAGCCATTGGCTGCGAATCCGCCGCTCAGGCTGAAACCCGCTTTGCCACTCGCAATGATGTAGAGCACGCCCGCGCCCGCAATGCCGCCGATCACCTGCGCAACAACGTAGGGGATCAATTCGGAAGCTGGAAAACGCTTTCCGGTAACCAAGCCGACCGTGACCGCGGGATTCAAATGACAACCCGAGATATGTCCAATCGCGAACGCCATCGTCAAGACCGTCAGGCCGAAAGCGAGCGAAACTCCGAGCAACCCAATCCCGACTTGGGGAAAAGCTGCGGCCAAAACCGCGCTGCCGCATCCACCCAGGACCAGCCAGAAAGTGCCGAGAAACTCAGCCGTGCATCGTTTTGTTAATGACATGAAACTCTCCTTTCAGTTGTGAAAGGTTGCGGCGAGGAGGTCGAGAATGGTGGCGACCGAAAGCGCGTCGTTGGCATCTTTCTTGGCCCAGCAACCAGAAATCAATATGCCGCTTCGATTTGCGCGGAGCTTATCACAAACTCTGACGAGCGGACCAAGAAGTTTGCCGAGCTCGCAGAGAATCAACTGCATTTAGGCGTTAAGGAAGACGGGAGCGATGGTACCCCAGCAACGGTGCTCGCACTAACTGTTCGAGTTGATGGGTAGTTTCTCGATTTCACTTTGCGTTTCTTTGCGACTTTGCGTCTTGGCGTGAACCAGCCTGTTCGTATGATTAAGTCTCTCGCAAAGACGCGAAGGCGCAAAGAAACGCAAGGTAGGGCGCTATCAGTTGATGCTAGCTGCGCCTTTCTGGTGCTAGATGAGCTTGCGCGGCGTCAAAGGCACTTGCAACGTCTGCTCGCCGCGGCGAATAGTGAGTTTGTAAGTCGCCGGCCGCTCGAACATTTCGGCCAACCCCGTCACTTTCAATTCGAATGCGGCTTTGCCGTCGACACTGAGGAGGATGTCATCTTTCTGCAATCCCGCTTCCGATGCGGGAGAATTTTCCAGGATGTCCGTGACTCGAACGGTCGCGTGATCCTTTCCCTCAGTTGTCAGCACCAATCCTGAACTGGCGCGTTCCATCGGATTGGCAAACGTGGAATTTGGTTCAAGGATGATTCGATTGTGACTGTAGTCCAGAAATACTTTGAACTTGCCCGCGATCTGTTGACCGATATTGGCGATCAGTTCGTGATTGGCCATGGCCCCGGCCTTGTCTTCGGAAAACATCGTGAGCGGACTCGTAATCTTGAACTTGCCGATCTGAAGCAAGGCCACGCGGCCTATCTGTCCATTGGTTTGGCCGCCCGCTCCATTTCAGAAATGGGGCTGTTAGCTGGCTGCGGTGTGCACCAATTTAACGCGCCGGTTCTTTTGATCAAAGGTCAGCGCAAAGTCACGCAGAACTTTGAAGCCAACGTTTGTGTCTGACAGGGCGGGAAACGTAATCGTCGGCTGCGGAAAGTCAAAGCCGCCAATACGGATCGTGTCTCGCAACTGCGCCTGCTTGAGTTCGATTTGATTACTGACCGAACGGGCGCGGCCTACAACCACGGGCTGGGAAACCAATTGAAGCTGTTCAACGATCTCCTCAGGCAGAATAAAACCGGCGACGAAGTTGCCTGAGTCGATGTGCGCTCGCACGCGAATTTTTCCAATTGCGACTTCAATCACCGGGATGCGATTCTCGATCTCAAAATTCAAAATGTCAGCGCCATTTGCGGCGGGCAATGTTCCCCGCGCTACTCTGACTTGCATCGATCGGTAATCGAGCGTCAACAAATAATCATTGAACAGAGCAAAGCCGAGGATTCCATCGACGTCCGGATAGTCTTTCGTGATTCGCTGTGGGCGCACAACCGCGGTCACATTCCGAAACTCAGCCTCGCCAAACCTGATCGAATCGATCGTCGTAGTTTCGACTTCGCGATCATTTTCTCCGGATGGATCGCCGTTGACGGCAATGCCGTTGAGCGGCAGCTTGAGCCGCTGGGCAACCGAGGTGTCGATGTCCGCCTGCATCCCTGCGCCGGTGTCGATCATGAATGCGAACGGTCCCTGCCCGTTGAGCTTCACTTCAACAACCGGCATCAGGCCGCGCATGTGCATCGGAGCGACGACTGGTCTATCCTGCGCGGCAGCAGAAGCAGCCAGGGAAAGAAGCGCGATAATTATAAGAACGATCTTCAACGGCGTCAGAGTTGAGTTTAAATCAGAAAACTTCTCTCTGAAGTAAATGAGGAATGGGGAGAAGATTATAGCAAGTTAAGGGTGTTCGCGTCGCCGGTGGGCGTCATTATTTAATCCTCCAGCAACTTGCCGCTGAATATCGACTGGCCGGCCATGCTCGTGTAGCAAGCGAAAGCCGCCAGCGCCACGCATAGCACGGCCCCAATTACGAAGTCGGTTGCGTACCAGGCACGAAGCTCAGCGGTGATGGGATAGAAGACCCACAGGTGCGCAAAGAAGAGCGACGCAGCCAGGGCCAGCAATCCGTAGCGGTATAGTATGAAGATCAGGATCAATGCGCCTATTGCGGCGGACGGAAATATCATTATTGGATTGCCGCCTGAGACCAGCGTACCGAACATAGTCGCCAGGATTCCGAGCACGACCAGCGCTATCCATTCTCTCCGAAGAACCACGACGAGCATTAGCAGCATAAAGAACATGATTAAAGATAAGAACAGACTGGCGCTCAGCTGCGATGCAAACCGGGTGAAGAACTGCGCCCCGATGCGTGACGTTCCGGGGCCGTTAATTAATTCATATTGCCTTCCTAGCCACCGAAAGATCGCCGGCGTCAGCACCGTGATGAGTATTGTGGCGCCACCGCTGGCGGCGCCAATTAAAATGTCGCGGCCAACCAGAGGATCGCGAAACTCTCCTCGCAACAGGCGGCTCCACGAGATAATGCGATGCGGCCATCGTCGACGCAGAAACGGTTCAAGCGCGATATACAGCAGCCAGAGATAAAATCCGGTGAAAGTGGCAAACGAAAGATACGTCAGAAAGAGAATGAATTCGCCGTCCACTGAGCCGCTGTGATGGGTTTCGAAAAGCCAAAACAGAAGCCGCACGATCATATAGACAAAACCCAGACGCAACGCTCCGCGAATGTCGCCGCGGCCTAGTCGCAGGTTGCGACGCGCAATCAGGGCACTGCCAATAAGCGCAATCATGAAAACCGCAATGACTGAAATCGTAAAGAAGCGTTCGCTGCTGCTCTGTGGTTGCAACTCTTGTCGCGTCGGCTGGTCCCACGGGTAGATCGTTTCGAAGTAAACGGGCTTGCCGTGGAACGCAGCGGCTTCGATGTGGACTTTTTGGTCGGGACGCACACGATCCGCGCCGTCCCAGGCAGCGCGTTCGTCATAGGCGTTTTGCGGAACCCAGGTTGAGGGAACTTTTTGGAAGTTGTTTATGTCGAAACCCGCTTCGTGAAAAAGTGCGGACCAATCAAGCGCACCCGGCGTGACAGAGTTTGATTCTCGCTGTGGCGGAACGTGCAAAAACCAATGCAGCCGGCCATCGATGTCGAGATAAATCATCGTCATCCCGGAAACGCTCAACGGCGGATTGTCAGGCGTGACAAAACCATCGTCCGTGGTGAGGTAGCGCGGGCTCTCGCGATACCAAAACCGGTAGGGGCCGGGCTTCTCGGTTCGCAAATTGTCCCAGCGATTGGTCGACACCTCGACTGCCGCCGTGTACTTGAGATAGTCACCTTTGATAACCAGGCCATCAGCGCTATCGATGATCGCGTCGTTGTATCCGACGTGTGCAATCACCTCGCGCGCGTGAGCCCGCAGGACTTCGGGCGATTGATTAAGAGGCGCGACGCGATAAAGAAATCCGTACTTCGTTGCCCAGCAGGAAACCGCCAACAACAAAATGAACACTCCGAAGAGACTGAGCGCGACGACCGGTTTGAGTGCGCCTTCAGTGGGCGCGGCCGCAACCATTTCCGGGGACGGCGTCTCTCCGGCAGCCAGCGCGGCGGCCAAAGGATCGCCACCCGGCAATGCGGCAGCGACCTGTAGTGCCGATTGTGGCCGCAGTTCAGGATTTTTTTGCAGACAGCGATCGATAACTTTCTCAATCAGCGGATCGAGACCTTTCACGATCGACGTGGGCGTCGTCGGCATCGTGTCGCTGCGACGCAGTTTGATTAGCTCGTTGAGCGTCGGTGCTTCGAAAGCACGCCTGCCGGTGAATAATTCATAGAGCACCAACCCGAGCGAATAGATGTCGCTGCGAACTGTTTGCTCCTTACCTTCAATCTGTTCCGGCGACATATATGCCGGAGTGCCCGCGTGAATTTCTTCTTCCCCGAATTCTTCCGCCAAACCGCCCAGACCAAAGTCGAGAACGCGTGCATTACCGTCGCCGTCGATCATTATGTTGGCTGGTTTTAGATCGCGATGGATGAACCCGATGTCGTGCGCCGCCGCGAGCCCCGCGCAGATCTGCCGTGCAAGTTGCAGCGCCTTGTCCTGCGGCAGTCGACCGATGCGGCGGAGCAGCGAAGAAAGCTCTTCGCCCTTGATGTATTCCATCGAAAGAAAGTGGCGGCCATCGATCTCGCCGATGTCGTAAACACGGCAGACATTCTTGTGCGAAACCTGCCGCGCCACGCGCACCTCGCGATGAAAGCGCGCCAGCGCGGCGGCGTCACTCAACAAATGATCGGGAAGAAACTTCAGTGCGACTGGCTGCGCGAGTTTTAAGTCGTCGGCGCGGTAGACTTCGCCCATCCCGCCTTTGCCGAGCAGGCCAACGATGCGATAACGGTCCGCCAGAATCGTGCCCGGCACAAAGCGCGCGTCGTCGATTGAGTCGAGTGAAGCAGAGGAGCGTTTGTCTGTCTTAGCGGACGAGTCCGACTTGTGCTCGAGCGGCTGAGTGGCGTCATTGAACGAGAAACCGCACGACGCGCACGAAACTGCATCCGGTGAGATTTCGCGTTGGCAACGAGGGCAATTCACAAGCGGCGGATTGTATCACTGAATCCTGCGCGTGGGTCGGGCGACGAATGCTCAACTGCCTTCAGTCTCGTCAGTAAGCAATTTAGTCGTGTTCTCGGTGACGCTGACAGGCTCGGCCATCTCAGAGGTGTTCACTGGTTGCTTCCAGGTTGTGGCGGGAATGCTTTGACCGACAGGCAAAGGCGGAGCGTACGCGCCGGGCAGCTGTTTATTTCTTTTGACGGCTGACGACTTTCCAATTTCAGTGGGCGTGGGCTGCGCGAGTAGATACGCATGAACCAAACGACCGAGGCCAAGCGCAAAAAGCGTCAGCACGGGAACGAACAGCGCAAAGAAATCACTCTTCATTGCCGTCATCAAAGCTGCCAGCGGAACCAGCAACAGACTGACGATCATCAGGATTAGTCCCCAGCGAATGCCCTTCTGGCGCGGGGAGAGCTCGCCTTTTGCTTCCGGGTCAAACCCTTCGAGTGCGCCGCCGCCCCGGACTAACTGCGTCACGATCGCGAGCGGAAAGCCGCAGCGCGAGCAGAAGCGCATCTCTTCCGAAACCTGTTCCTGACTGCATTGTGGACAATACATTTGAAGTGAAACCAGCTTAACTCGTGATGTTTAGGATTACGAAGGCGAGTTGGTGAGAGTTCAGTCTCTCTGCACTCGGTCAACGGTCAGCACCGGGAGCGGTAGCGACCGGATCAAGGATTCAACCTTGAAGCATGGAGAGGTGAGACGCGCAAAGGCGCGCAGATGTAACAGCCTGGGCCAACGGCCCAGGAAAACGATCCACACACAAATCCGTTAGCCGCAACGCTGCGAGATAAATCCAACGCGACAATTCAACCAGCGCGACCATTTCGCTCCTTCAGAGCTCAGATTGTCTTGGGATTCGTTTACCTCGGGCGTTGTCCGAGGCTATTACATTACGCGCCTTAGGGCTTAGGTGCGCCTGATTGTTCGAAGTTGTAGGGCGAAATTTCGTCCGCGCAGCGGACGTTTGACAGTAGCCCAGCGCTTCAGCGCTGGGTAAACAATCAAATAAGAAACCAAAGACCGCTTTAAGCGGGCGACATATTCAGCCGTCCCATTTCGTTACCGTCGATGCGTTCCCAACGAAGGCCTTCGACTGTGATGACGAACAACGAGGATGCGAACGGTGTCGCCAACTATTCGAAATAAGAAATGATAAGGAAACCGTTCGAGATTCACGCGTCTAAGATCGCGATCGCGAATCGCGTAGACCTCTGGCTCGTCAGCCGCTTTTTTACAAAACGCGCGCAACTCCTCATAAAACTCATCCGCTAGTTGCGATCCCGCCGCATCTTCGTAGTAATCCATGATGCGCGAGATGTCAGATGCAGCGAGCCTATGGAATTCAATGCGCATTAACTGCGCCGCTTCTGAATTTGGGAGTCCAACTGCGCGAGAGTTATGGCTTGTTTGGCGTCGCTCTTAATCTCGGCATCGCGTCTCAACGCTTCCGCGATTCCTTCGTCTTCATCAGACAAAACGCCAGGAAGTGAATCCAGCAAATCTGCCGCGAGCTTCGCGCGCTCTTGCTCAGGGAGGTTTAGGGCCAGCTTTTCAACTTCGAAGATGGTTGCCATGGTGTGAAGGATAACTCTGCGGTCTTCGCTTCGGCAATATCCGAAATCGCTCAATCAGCAACTTGGGCGGGGCATATTTCGTCCGCGTTAGCGGACGTTTGACAGTAGCCCAGCGCTTCAGCGCTGGGCAAGGGTCAAATAAGAAACCAAAGCCCGCTTTAGCGGGCGACAGATTCAACCGTCCGTTTCACGGACTGCGTTTGTTTCGTGATATTGATCCCCAGCGATGAATCGCTGGCCTATTTTCGAACGTCCGCTGCGCGGACTCACTTGCGTCGCTTCTGAATTTCGGAATCCAACTGGGTGAGAGTTATGTCAGGTTTACTGTAGAATCGAACATCACTCTGAATTCTCGCTTTCCCGTCGATTCTGTGCTGCCATTATCATCGCCTCTTGGTGCTGAATAACAAAGCCCGACACGAGGTTCTGGTTCTTGTCGAAAATCGGGTCGACTACGGGAACCAAACCGTCGTCGAAAATCATTCGCATCCAAGCATCAAAATCTCGGTCGTCCTTGATGACCTTTAGCGTAAGTGGGTCGCACCCGAGGCCGGCATCACACCAGTTTTTCTCGAACTCGCCGAAGCGAAGTGGATTCGAAATCAATGGAACTAAACCGAAAAAGCAAAGTGGCGATTCAGAGGCGATATCGCGTGCGAGTCCCATGGGCGCATAGTAATTTTCACACGTGTCGTGGATCTTAGAAAGCAATTCCGTGTATGGCGCGACTTCCGCCGACACGATTTCAACAATCTCTTCGTCATCCGGTTTTGTTTGAAGCAAGAGCGAGTATGTTCCAAAAATAAAGCTCTTTGAAGTAAAACAGAGCGGATCGTTTGCTTGACGCTGCCGATCAATGCCTTCCATGAATTCCTTTACCTGGAGTTCAGCCTGCGCGCGAGGGACGCGCAATATCTTGCCGCGCTCGAAGGAATACTTTTCCGATCCATTAGCAAGCGCAAACTTCACGCAGAAACGGTAGTCGGCATCATACTCCGAGTCAGAACTCCACGCGATGGCAACATTCCGGTCGCGCGGAATGAGTCTGGCGCGAAAGCTATTCATTAAGCCTTGGCCTCTCTCGGAAGCCTTAATCCAAGCCGACAAGTCAAACCCATCAGGTAACCTCTTTCCGGGTTCGTTCTCAATTAGCGTGAGTCCAAGTACACGATCGAGAGGACGTCTACATTCAGGATGGATTGTTCCAACCGCTGGCTCCAGCCCAGATTCATCAACCTCCACCAATGGAAAATCGCCGTGTAAAGCGTCTTTACCGCAATGAAGACACTTTTCGGGATTTGGATTTGCCTCAGCCAGTTGCTCACAGTAGGCTCCGTAAAGCTTCGCCTCTGCCGAGAACTCGACATCGTCGATACCGTTGGCCGGCATAATTACGATCCGTGCATCGCTGAACCTATCGCCCTCCAACTCGAAAAACCGCTTGACCCCCGTCATGGTCGCGCATCGAAACACGACGTCGCATTTGATATCACCTTTTCCAAGTATTAGCTGGTTTCCTCTGAAGAGAACCTTCTTTTGCCCACCTTCGTCGAAACGAAATAACTCCAGGACCATGTAATCGGAATTTGAATCGAAGGATTTCACAACGAGCACCTCTTTCCCGCAAGCAACGCTGGCACTCTTTAATTGTTCTATCAACACAGATCGGTCAGGTTTCGCATTGGCGCTGGCCGAGGTGGTCGCTTTGAAGTCTTTCAATAGTGACACAAGACCGTCTCGGCTGATCGACATCCTTTCAGTTGCGTAATGGAGCGAGTTCTTAATGAGTAAGCTCCAAACCAATTCTGGGTGGGCAAATCCACGCTCTTTAAGAATCATTAGCGCAGCATTTTCCAGTGGCATTCCGGGCTCGACGTCGATGATCGCGACGAACATCCTCTTCGAGAAATCAGTGAAGTCATTTGCATTCGGTTTCCTCCCGGTGACTTGAAAAAAGATCTCCTCGAACAAGCGAGAGAAGACCTTGAAAGTCTCACTTTCGGATTTGTTCAGAGGGTTTTTCGAGAATCCACTATCGTTTAGGCGAACACTCTCCAATATCTTCCTCAATTCGTACCGAATCTTGGCGGAAGTATCGCTGGTGGTAACCAACGCGAAAAGTGTCTGCGCTTTGCGGTCATTTGCGAAGCGTTTAACGAACTGTAAAAGAACTTTCACAAAATCTGAGTCAGGCGCTTGCGAGAGCGACAGTGACCTTTTGACTTGTAACTCGACACCCCAACCTTCCCCGCACAACACGGCGATGTCATCGATTGGCGAGTCGGTCTCGAATCGCGTCTCAACAATGTGTCCAGCTCGATTTGAACCTACCAGATTGGAGATATCGAGCTCGCCATACTGGTAAGTAAGGAGCAACGAAGACACTCTTTGCTGATACTCAATACCTGCGTTCGTTCCTGCTCCGGACATCTCTAGGCCTTCGCGTAGACCTCGGCGCCTTTCTCAACAAACTCACGTGACTTCTCTTCCATTCCACGCGCCAAAGCCTCTTCTTCTTTGAGACCTTGAGACGCCGCGTACTCGCGCACGTCCTGCGTGATCTTCATCGAACAAAAATGCGGGCCGCACATCGAACAGAAGTGCGCGAGCTTCGCGCCTTCCTGAGGTAGGGTTTCGTCGTGGTATTCGCGCGCGACTTCGGGGTCGAGCGAGAGGTTAAATTGATCTTCCCAGCGGAATTCAAAACGTGATTTCGATAAAGCGTTATCACGGAACTGCGCTCCCGGGTGGCCTTTGGCTAAATCAGCGGCGTGGGCGGCGATCTTATAAGCGATAACGCCGTCCTTCACATCTTTTTTATTCGGCAGACCGAGATGTTCTTTCGGCGTCACGTAGCAGAGCATCGCGGTGCCGTACCAGCCAATCATCGCCGCGCCAATCGCGGAGGTGATGTGATCGTAGCCGGGCGCGATGTCGGTCGTCAGCGGGCCGAGTGTGTAGAACGGCGCTTCGCCGCATGTCTCGAGCTGGCGATCCATGTTCTCTTTGATCAAATGCATCGGCACGTGACCCGGACCTTCGATCATTACCTGGCAGTCGTACTCCCAGGCGATCTTTGTTAGCTCACCGAGCGTTTCGAGTTCGGCAAACTGCGCTTCGTCGTTCGCGTCGGCAATCGATCCAGGACGCAGACCGTCTCCGAGCGAGAACGAAACGTCATAGGCAGCCATGATTTCGCAGATGTCGCGGAAGCGCGTGTAGAGAAAACTCTCTTCGTGATGCGCGAGACACCACTTCGCCATGATCGAACCGCCGCGCGATACGATGCCGGTCGTGCGTTTCGCAGTCATGGGAATGTAAGGGAGACGCACTCCGGCGTGAATCGTGAAGTAATCGACGCCCTGTTCGGCTTGTTCAATCAGAGTGTCGCGAAAGATTTCCCAAGTCAGCTCTTCAGCCTTGCCACCGACTTTTTCCAGCGCCTGATAGATCGGCACGGTGCCGATGGGCACCGGCGAATTGCGAATGATCCATTCGCGCGTGGCGTGAATGTTCTTGCCCGTCGAAAGATCCATCACGGTGTCTGAGCCGCATTTGATCGACCAACGCATCTTTTCAACTTCGTCGTCGATGGAAGAGAGCACGGCGGAATTGCCGATGTTGGCGTTTATCTTCACCAGGAAATTGCGGCCGATGATCATCGGTTCCGATTCCGGATGATTGATGTTCGCGGGAATGATCGCGCGGCCGCGGGCGACTTCGTCGCGAACGAATTCGGGCGTGACGTATGAAGGAATTGAAGCGCCGAAGGATTGGCCCGCGTGTTGGTGGTTGAGTGAGTCGCGAGAGTCGGACAAACTTAAGTTTGTCGTACGGCCCAGATTCTCGCGGATCGCAATGAATTCCATCTCGGGTGTGATGATGCCTTGCCTGGCGTAGTGCATCTGCGTTACGCACGAGCCTGGCTTCGCGCGGAGAGGGGTGCGGACAAGCGCCGGAAAATCTTCCAGGCGATTTAGACCCTTGGCCTTCTCTTTTGTGCGCGCCTGGTTCGCCGCGTCGAAGGTTAGATAGCCATCGTCGATCGGTTGAATCGCGCGGCCTTCGTACTCTTCAACATCACCACGACCAACAATCCAATCGCGCCGCAAAGGTTTCAGCCCTTCGCGCACGTCGGTCCGGACGGACGGATCACCGTAAGGCCCGCTCGTGTCATAGACGCGCACCGGTGGATTCTCTTCCAACTCGTTGCGGAAGTTGCGCGTCGCGTTTTGATCTATCTCCCGAAAAGCTACGCGCACTCCCTGCTGCCGGCCGTCGATGTAGATGCGGCGCGAGTTGGGAAGTACAGTTTTCAGTTTCGAGTTTTCCGTTTCGAGTTGTTTCGTTGATCCCGTCGCTACCGCTCCGGGTACTGACACTGGTTTGATTGCGGCGCTCATGATTTTCTCCATTTGGAGTGCGCCGACTCGTCGGCGCTCTCTCCCGAACTGAAAGCGGTGACAAGTCACCGCACTCCAAAACAAAAACCGCTCCACCTAATCAAAAAGGATGGAACGGTCGCGATAACTGTTTCTCCCTTCGACGGTGCTAACCGTATCAGGTTCTTGGGGTCTCCGGCATTGTCGATGGCCAATTTCCGATTGTCGAATGATCCTTTGATGACGCGCGCTCGCTACTACGCACATCAATCGGCAATCGGCTATCAAAAATCGGCAATGTGCCAGACTCTCAGCCTCAATCTCCTGGATCTCGGCTCCCCCGAAACGTATTTGATTTTCAAATCAGCGAAAGGATTCTAGGACTCCCATGCCAGGGTTGCAAATTGAAACCAGGTTATTCCAACTACCTCTGAGCTGTTTCTCATTCACACCTTGCTTCAGCGACGTGGTTAACGAAACCAAATGACATAGGAGCCGTTTCAACGGCTTTTCGAAAACCGTTTAAAACGGTTATGTGTAAGCGCTATTGTCCGCGCGCCACTTCGCTGAAGCGAGGTGTGAATGAGATTAACGCACAGTTCGGCTATAATCCCGCTGCTTTATCACACCTGATTTCTTCGGAGACAACTAATGCTAAACCGTCGCGCGCTGGCTATCGGCTTGATCGCCACTCTCTTGTGCCTGCCCGTTTTCGCTCAATCACAATCAGACAAAGATCTCCTCGAACGCATTCGCAAAGAAGAGCGAGAGAATTCGCAGATCATGAAGACCGAGCACATGTTGACGGATGTGTACGGCCCGCGCTTGACCGGATCTCCGAATCACAAAGCCGCGGCCGAGTGGGCCATCAAACAAATGACGGCGTGGGGACTGTCGAACGCGCACCTCGAGCCTTGGGATTTTGGTCATGTGGGTTGGCTGAATGAGCGCTTCACTGGCCATATCATTTCGCCGGTGAAAGATGTTTTGACGTGCGAAGTGCTTTCGTGGACGCCGAGCACGCGCGGGCCAGTGACTGCGAAGGCTTATCAAATGATTTTGCCGGATCGGCCGAGTCAGGATCAGTTGACCGCGTACCTTGAAACTCAGAAAGCGAAAGTGCGCGGTAAGATCGTGATGGCCGGCAAGCACACGATCGTGCCGGTGAATTTGAATCCGCCGGCAAAGCGACTGACTGACGAGCAAGCGCAGCAACGTTATGGTCCAAATGCCCGAGGTGGTTTTCCGACCCCATCGCCGACTCCGACGCCGGCGCCGGGTGCGCCCAAGCCGCTGACGAATCGACAGATCGACGAGCAACTCGATGCTTTTTTGAAAGCGAACGGTGCGTTGATTCGCGTCAATGACGCAGGTCGAGAGTTCCGGCAGATTCGCGCATTTAATAATCGGACTTTTGATGTAACAAAAGTCTTGCCGACAGTTGTAATGAGCAACGAAGACTATGGCCGCATCACGCGCATCCTCGCCGATGGGACGGATGTGACGCTGGAATTCAACATCGTCAATCACGTCTATCCGGAAGGCAAGACTTCCTACAACACGGTCGCGGAAATTCCCGGCACCGACAAAGCCGACGAAGTGATCATGCTGGGCGGGCACTTGGATTCGTGGCACGCAGCGACCGGCGCAACCGACAACGCGATCGGCTGTGCCATCATGATGGAAGCGATGCGCATTCTGAAAACCCTCAACGTTAAGCCTCGTCGCACGATTCGTGTGGCATTGTGGAGTGGTGAAGAAGAAGGGCTGCTGGGATCTCAGGCTTATGTCAAAGAACATTTCGGATCGTTTGAGAATCCAAAGCCTGGTTACGAAAAGTTCGGCGGCTACTTCAACATTGATTCTGGCACCGGGCGCGTGCGCGGCGCGGGAGTCTTTGGCCCACCCGAAGGCGCGAGCATCATGCGCAAGATTCTCGAACCATTCAAAGATGACGGCGTGGTGGGCGCTACCGCTTCGCGCAGTCGCGCGCTGGGCGGATCAGACAATACTTCATTCAGCCAGGCGGGACTGCCCGGCATCGGTATGGGCCAGGATCCAATCGAGTATCAATCAAACACCTGGCACACGAACCTCGACACCTACGAACGCATCGTTGAGGACGATGTGAAGAAAGATGCGGTGGAAGTCGCCTGGTGCGTCTATCAACTGGCGATGCGCGATGATTTGTTGCCGCGTTTTGCGAAGGCCGATATGCCGCCGCTGCCACCCGCGCCACCGGCTGCTGAACCGACGCCAACGCCTCGCAGACCAGCAGGTAGAAGGTCAGCGCGACCTGAATGAGAAAGAAGAGATTCACAAACAGATCGTCCGCGCTTACGTCGACGCGTTCATCCAAACTAAGCGGCTTTGCCGCAGCACAGTGCGGTGAGCCTGCGGCTCACCGGGTCGATCAAAACAAAAAACATTTTGAGGCTGCGCCTCAGAAAATCCGGAGGCGGAGCCTCTAATTCAACTAATCTCAACGTCACGGTAAGCCGGAGGCTTACCGCCATGGACTGCGGCAGAGCCGCGACTCTTTGGGAACTTCGACGCCGATGCGAACGTTTGGCTCTTTGAATTTTTTAGTCCACAGGTTGGATCAAGCGCAGGCTTTCGGACATTCGACGCGTAGCGTAGGCGTGAGTTTAGCCGTGGCTTTCAAGCCACGGTTATTGATAGTGATCGTGTCCTCGTCGCGTTAGAGACGATTGGATGTCAACCGTCGCTATGCGACGAGATCGGTAAGGCAATCAATTCCCGGCCTTAAAAGGCCGGGCTAAATTCATGCCGTCGCTACGCGACTGATCGCGGTGCCGACACTACATTCATGTCAATCACCCGCCGCACTTTTCTAAAGCAAAGCGCAGTCGCAATTGCCGGGGCGTCGCTTAGCCGTTTCAACTTAATTACCGTCTCAGCAGCGCCGACGAAGATCATTATCATCGGCGCGGGCATGGCCGGACTTTCAGCCGCGTACGAACTGACGCAACTTGGTCACGACGTAACCATTCTCGAAGCGCGGACTCGTCCCGGCGGCCGCGTGCACACTTTGCGCGAACCGTTTTCTGACGGCTTGTATGCGGAAGCCGGCGCCGCGCGCATACCGGACAATCACGATCTCACGCTCAAGTATGTAAAGCTCTTCAACGTGCCGCTTGAGCCGATGTATCCGTCGCGGCTTTCGGCGCTCGTGTTTGATGGAGCGTCGAAGCGCGAAGTTCCGATTGATGGCTTTACCGATGGCTTAGCACAATTCTTTGGTTCCGAATTCCGTGGGCCAACTCGCTTCAGCAAGATTAAAGGCGGCAATGACAATTTGCCGAAAGCCTTCGCGCAAAGACTCGGCGACAAGATTAGCTACGGATCGCCCGTTGTGAAAATCGATCAGGACGAGAAGTCCGCGCGGGTAACCTTTCTGGAAAAAGGAACTCGACAGACCTTAACTACCGATCGCGTCCTGTGCGCCGTTCCTTTTTCAGTGCTACGCAACATCGAACTTCCGACAAATTTCTCGGAACCCAAGGTAAAGCTAATCAAAAATCTAAAATACGATTCCGTTTCCCGCGTGTACCTGCAAACGAAGAAGCGATCCTGGGAAGAGAAAGGCCTGAACGGTTTCGCGATCACGAGCGACGGAGTCGAGATTTGGCAGCCGACCTGGAACCAGCCTGGCCCGCGCGGAATCATCATGACCTATAACCGGCCGGGGCAAGCTGAAAGAATTGCCGCGCTGAAGGAACCTGAAAGAATCAGCTCCACGCTCAATCAGTTGGATGCCTGGCTGCCGGGCTTGCGCGACAACTTTGAAAAAGGCGCGACGAAATGCTGGGTCGAAGATGAATGGTCACGGGGCGCGTGGGCGTTTGTTGGACCCTTCAATTTGCTGCTGGGTTCAGCGCCCGAAGGACGCATTCATTTCGCGGGTGAACATCTGTCGCCGTGGTTTTCGTGGATGCAGGGCGCTTTGGATTCAAGCGCGCGCGCCGTGAAACAGATCAATGAAGCCGTGTAGCAGGATTGCCCTCTCCCTCTGGGAGAGGGTTGGGTGAGGGCCTGAGCGCGAAACGAATTACTTTCTTGACAGCGAGAGATGAATTCGCCGAAATCGCGAATTCATCTCTCGCTTAACGTCTAATGATTGAATCGACGTGACAAACCCTCATCCCCGACCCTTCTCCCAAAGGGAGAAGGGATATATCAGAAAGGGCCGCGCAAACTCCTACCCTCCGATGAAACTCATCGACCTCGATGGTGCGACAAAGCCTGGATCGTTGATGAAATGTCGCGGTTCTTTTTTCATCACCACGGATTCAATGAAGTCGATGATTTCCGCGCGCGAAGCGCCGTCGCGGACGACATCGCGCAATGAATGTTCCACCGTCGAGAAAAGACAGGTGCGAATCTGGCCATCGGATGTCAAACGAATTCGTGAACAAGCGCCGCAGAAAGGTTCCGTCACGGGCGCGATAATGCCGATCTCGCCCGGCGCGCCGTCAGCAAAACGATAACGAGATGAAGTCTCAGATCCGCGCACAACATCCAGTGGCTCAAGCGGAAACTTCTTGTTGATGCGTTCGTGAATTTCTCGCCCGGACACCACATCTTCGCGCGACCAGTCGTGTCCTGAATCAAGCGGCATGAATTCAATGAAGCGCATCTTCACGTCATGCTCGCGCGCGAACGCGGCAAAGTCGGCCACCTCGTCTTCGTTGTGACCGCGGACAATCACCGCGTTAATTTTAATTGGCCGCAGGCCTGCATCCTTGGCGGCTTCGATTCCTTCCATCACCCGATCCAAAACATCGACCCCGGTCATCTGCTTGAAGACGTCGCGCTTCAAACTGTCGAGGCTGATCGTGATGCGATCGAGTCCCGCTTCTTTCAAGCTATGCGCGCGATGCGGGAGAAAGTATCCGTTGGTGGTCAGCGCCAGATCGCGCAGGCCCTTCTCTTTCAACTGCGCGAGTTTGAAAATGATCTGCTCGATGTCGCGGCGCATCATCGGCTCGCCGCCGGTCAAGCGAATTTTCTCAATCCCGAGTTCGACGAAGATGTCGCAGACGTACTCGATCTCTTCGTACGAAAGCATCTGGTCTTTCTCAGCCATCGGCGGTTCACCGTGCGGCAGGCAATAGAAGCAGCGAAAATTACAGCGGTCGGTGAGCGACACGCGCAAATCGCGAATCGGACGATTGTATGAATCTCTTAAAGACAAAGACATACTTGATTCCACAATGATACAGACGAGTATCGCGCGATCAAAATTGGAGATCGGGGTCTTGCTTTGCGGTTCTTCTTTGCGGCTTCGCGCCTTTGCGTGAAACCCCCGCGGGGAGAACTATCTCACGCAAAGACGCAAAGGCGCTAAGACTCGCAAAGCCAAACTACGACACCACCAAATTGCGGTAAGAAATTCCCGGATAAGATGCTTCAAACTAGATTCATCGGCGTCGGGTTCTTCGGATCTTTCGTGTAATCGTAAAATCCGCGGCCTGACTTGCGACCGTACAAACCGGCCATCACCATGCGCTTCAAAAGCGGCGGCGACGCGAATCGCTTCTCGCGAAATTCATTGAACATGATCTCCGCGATGTAATAGGTCGTATCGAGCCCGACGAAATCTCCCAGCGTGAATGGCCCCATCGGATAGCCGCAGCCGAGCTTCATCGCGTTGTCGATATCGACGATCGAGCCGACACCTTCCTCAAGCGCGCGGATCGAATCGAGCATGTACGGCACCAGCAGGCGATTCACGATGAACCCGGTTTTGTCGCCAGCGCGCACGGGGACCTTGCCGAGCTTGCTTCCGAACTCGACCGCAGTTTCGTAAACCTGAACATCCGTGAGAATCGTGCGCACGACCTCGACCAGCTTCATCAGCGGCACCGGATTGAAGAAGTGCATCCCAATGAATCTCTGCTGGCGCTCAGGCGACGTAGCCGACATCATCTGGGTGATCGAAAGTGACGAGGTGTTCGACGCGAAAATCGTTTCCGGTTTGCACAGACTGTCGAGCTGGCGATAGGTCTTCTGCTTCTCGTCCAGGTTTTCAATGATTGCTTCGATGATAATGTCACAGTCCGCCAGGTCGTTGAACGACGTCGTGCCGAACAAACGATCGCGCGCCTGTTTCTGTTGCTCGGCGGTAATCGTTCCTTTTCCGGCAAATCGCTCGAGTGATTTTTCGATGGCTGCGAATCCTTTTTGCAGCAACTCATCTGAAACTTCGCGCACGGTAGTTTCGAAGCCGGCCATCGCGGCCGTTTGCGCAATGCCTGCTCCCATCAGTCCACAGCCCAACACACCAACTTTTTTTATTTCCATAGGGGTCTCCTTAAGAATGCGATCCACAGATTACGCAGATGTTGTCAGAACGGGGAGCGGTAGCGACCCGATCAAAAATCCACTCTATCTGGAACAGGTGCATCAAATCATTCCGGTTGCTGCCTTGATCCCGTCGCTACCGCTCCGGGTACTGACACCATCTGCGAAATCTGTGGACTGGATCACAACGTAATATCGAAATTCCTGGCCACGAAAAAGAAGCTGATCGCGACCAAAAGTAGTGCCGCGATTTGGCCGATACGCCAGGCAATCGTTACGCTCGCCGATTGCCCCGGTCGCTTGTAACTGACAACCGCAGCCAGCGCCGCGCCCGAAAACAATCCGCCCATGTGCGCAGCATTGTCGATGATGTTGCGTCCGACAAATCCGATTCCCAGGTTCAGCAAAATGATTGGCAGCATGCCGGAGCCAAAGGCGCGCTTGAAACCCTCGGGCAATTCGCGCCGGTACTTGAGCCCAAATACGAAAAGCACTCCGACTAATCCAAACAGCGCGCCTGACGCGCCGGCGGACGGATCGTCATGGTTCTTGATCAAGAAGCTTGAGATCACCCCGGGATGCGAACCGGGAAAGTAAGTCAGGTAACTTCCCACCACCCCGGCGATTCCCGTCACGACCCAGAACAGGACGAACTTTGCCGAGCCGTAAAGCTTTTCCACCCATGGGCCGATCACCCAAAGGCTGTACATATTGATCAGCACATGCGGCAGATTGACGTGGATGAAGACCGGCGTGACCAAGCGCCAATATTCGTGATCGTATCCGATCAGGTAGTTCGTCTTCGCCCCAAACGCCAGTAACACAGGTTCGGGAAATCCCGCCCACAACACCGACGAAGATGTACCGCTTATTCCCCACATCAACAGAAAAATGAAAAAGTTCGCGATCAGAAAGACGATCGTGAAGATGTAGGGACGCGACAGCACCGCGCGCGCATAGCTCAAGTTGTAACGCTCATGCAACGGCAACTGCTGTGCAGCGGCTGGCGCGATCGGCGCGCCGCATACGTGACACTCAGTTTCGCCCGCGCCGATCAGCGCGCCACAATTTCGGCAGACGCTCGGGCGGCCAGAATAGTTTGGTGGATTGTCAGGCAAGGAAATAAATTATCCGCAGACTGTGTCAGAACCGGGAGCGGTAGCGACCGGATCAAAAAACCCTATTGTTAAAAGCGATGTCTTTGGGTATCAGCGTTGTACTGATCCCGTCGCTACCGCTCCGGGTACTGACACTTATGAAATCTGCGTAATCTGTGGATTGAATAGTTTAGTGTCCCATTTTTCCGAGCAAGCTCACCAAATCATCCGCGTGCTCTTCTTCAACGGCCAAAATCGTCTCCATCAATCGACGTGACGTCGGATCGTCATTACCCAGGAATTGAATGATTTCGCGATAGCTATCGATGGCGATGCGTTCAGCAACCAGATCTTCCTTGATCATGTCGATCAAGGTCTCGCCTTCGACGTATTCGGCATGACTGCGCGTCAGCAAACCTTCCGGGTTCAAATTCGGTTCGCCGCCAAGCTGTACGATGCGCTGCGCGATTTGATCCGCATGGCCCTGTTCATCGTTTGAATGCTGCAAGAATTCCGCCGCGACGCTGTCGGCATTAATGCCTGAGGCCATGAAGTAATGACGCCGATATCGCAAGACGCAAACAATCTCGGTTGCCAGCGCTTCGTTCAGAACTTTGATTACAGTTTCGCGATCGGCGCTGTAGCCTTCGGTCACCGCGCCGTTTTCAATATGTTTTCGCGCGCGTTCGCGCAGAGTTTTGATGTCAGTCAGGAATGGTTTATCAGCCACTTTTTTGTGACTCCTTTTTATTATGAGTTATTCCGAGGGAAGAACCGATGTTACTAGCGAGCGGGCGAGGGAGCAAGTTGGCGTGTCAGAAGGTCGCGAGGCAATCATATTTGGAGTGCGGTGGCAAGCGTAGCGCGACACCGCTTTGGATTGTCTGCTCCATTATCACAACGAAAGCGCCGTCGCCGCTTTGCTCTGCCGGCGCACTCCAAATGAGCACATCAACCACCTGCAACCTTGGCGTGCAAACTGATTTCGTTTGGCGCACTCGCGTCGCTAACGACTTCGATCGGAGCTTGCCATTGCAGCGTCTTGATGCGACAGACGCCAGTGTTGTCTTCGCGACAATAGACAAAAGTGAATGAAGCGCGCGCGGTTGCGGAACCAGCGCCGACCGCGATCGGAATCCGAAGCGGCAGGGTCAATCCCTTCGCAGACTTGTTGATGTTGACCGGCGCGCTCTTCAAGGACTCGCCACCTGATTCAATAGCGATTGAATATTTCTGTGGTGCGGTTGGATTCAGATGATAGCCAACTGGCAAATCAACATTGATCACAACGGCCGAGTCGCCCGCATGAAGTTTTTGCGGCGGCAGCTTGATCTCTTCAGCGTTTGGCGCAACCTCCGCGGTTGCTGCGGTCGGATTTGCTGCCGGCGGTTGCAGTCCCTTGATCTGAAGCGTCTTCGTTTCCTTCGTCTTCAGATCGACGACCCGGATCGCATGATTGTTCGTGTCGGCGACGTAAAGTTTGTCGTGCGCGACCGCCAATCCGCCGGGTTCATAAAAAGACGGCTTCGCGCCGTCAGCCTGGCCCGGTTTTCCAGTGCCGGCAAATCCATTCACCGAACGCTTGCCCGGATCCAGAATTTTGATCCTGTGATTGTAAGTGTCGGCGACCAGCAGCTTGTCGTTCCAGCGCGTCAAGCCCAGCGGATGCTGCAATCTTACTTCGTCATCGAATCCATCTTTATCGCCGAATTCAAACAAGTCGCCGCCGACCAGCGTGCGCACTTTCGGATTCGCATCGAGATTGATCGCGCGAATGATGTTCGCTTCGGCGTCAGAGACATACAAAGTTTTTCCGTCGGTCGCGAGCGCCGACGGCTGCGCAAAAGCGGCTTCGTTGACTGGGCCATCGAGCCGCGCTTCGCGACCCGTGCCCGCAAATTCACCAATCTCTCGCATCGTGAGATCAAGCCGCCAGATCTGATGCGGCCCGGCCATGGCGATGTAGAGCGTGCGCCCGACGAGTTGTAAATCCCAGGGCGAGTTAAGCCCAATGGTCCGCGCCAGTCCGATCATCCCATCGCCGCGCGATTGTTTACCTGTGCCGGCGATCGTCGTGACTGTTTTAGCTTTCAGATCGACTGCGCGAATCAAATGATTCTCAGTATCCGCGACGTACAGCGTGTCGCCGTCGAGAGCCATTCCCTGCGGCCGGAAAAAAGTCGCATGGTCGAACGCGCCGTCGTCTTGCCCATGCGCGCCGGTGCCGATCGTATCGATCAGCGTTCCATCAAGTTTCGCGACGACGATCCGGTTGTGATCCGAATCGGCGATGAACAGGCGATCGGTCTTCTCGTCGGTAATAATTTTTCCGGGAAATGCCAACGGCAGATCGCCGATCTTCGCCTTCTCAAGAACCAGATTGAGCGGCGCTTCGTTCAGTTCGCCGCGTTTGCGAAACTCAGCGATGGAATCTGAAATGGCTTTGTCGAGCGCTTCATATCCACCTTCGCCGGACAAACGGCCAATCACGTAACCGGCGGGATCGATCAAGTAGCGCGTCGGCCAGGCATTGACGGCGTAAGCATTCCAAATCTTAAAGTCCGCGTCGTTGACGATCGGATGTTCGATCTCGTAACGCAGGACGATGCGGCGAATGTTCTCGGTATCTTTTTCGTTTGCAAATTTCGCCGAGTGCACCCCGATCACGACCAACTCGTTCGGGTATTTCTTCTCGAGCTTCTTAAGATCGGGAATGATGTGCATGCAGTTAATGCAGCCGTAGGTCCAGAAATCCAGCAGCACAACTTTGCCCTTCAACGCCGCGAGCGACAGAGGTTTATCGGTATTTAACCAACCGCGACCGCCGCTGAGTTCGGGCGCGCGAATCTTTTCACGTTCCTGTACCGGCATTTCAAGACCTTTCGATGAAGCGGACGAAATTAACCACAGAGGGCACAGAGAAATCACAAAGAAAAGAAAACTCAAGATCCATATCCGATTTCTGTTTTGCATCTTCCTCTGTGTCCTCTGTGGTTAAACCTTACTTCGTCAGAATCTGATCTAATCTATCCACCGCTCTTCTTAGATGCGGAATCGTAATCGACCCGCCGACGACCAGCGCAACATTGAACGCATCCATGAACTGCTCACGCGTCACGCCACAACCGACACATTGTTTGATGTGATAAGTGATGCAATCGTCGCAGCGCAAAACAATCGAACCTGTCAATCCCATCAGTTCCTTCGTTTTTTTGTCGAGCGCGCCGTCTTCATATGCCTGCGTGTCCAGAGCGAAAAACCTTTTGATGCCGAGATGGCCGCTGCCGAGCAGCTTCTCGTTCATCTCTGCGCGATAACGATCAAAATCGTCCATCACAATTGTCCTCCGGTAATGTCAGTACCGCTTGCGTCAGCAAGTGGGACAAAAAGCCATCCCGTGCCAACTTGATCCATCCGCTCACGCGGATGGTACTGACGCCGAATCGGTTTTCGCTTGAATGTATCACACGCACTTCGTTCCTAAGAACATACGCATCCGATGATTAGTCGGATTTCAATTGACAGCCTTACAGTCGCATGTTTTCATGCAGCAGCGCCCGACGGCGACTCGCAAGATGAGCACCCCCAAACCCGAAATGCCGGCAGCTCAGCATTCCGAAGCCGAACCGCTGCTGCGGGACTTATTCTCATTTTCCGCCGGCAATCGCACTTTCGCAGTTTTCGAAGAAGAAGTTGAAGGAACCGCAGAATCAAAGCGACCAGCGCGTCTGCCGCATGCGCCGCCCGCGGTCCTCGGCGTTGTCTGCATGCGCGGCCGAATGTTGACGACGCTCGATCCGTTCGCGCTCGTCGAAGCTGAACCCGCCAATTGGCCGAATGAATTACCGCTGGTGATTGCCTTGCGCGGCGACGAGCAATTAGCACTGGCAGCCGACTCGCTGCGCGAAACTATTACCGTCGCCTCGACCGACATCGAGCAGTTCGAAGGCGACCAATCCGATCGCCTTCAGCCCATCATCGCCGGCGTCGCACGGCATGGCGGCGAAGAGCTTACAATCCTAAACACCAGCGGCTTGTTCGCGGCTGCTTTTCAAAGAACCGAACGCCGCCGGCGGCGGTTTTAGTCGCTCACTTTGCGAAAAAATACGGCGTCCCCACAAGTCTCTGCAATTTGCTCATGGGCTTGCCTTTCGTCGCGCTTGCCTGTCATACTTGCGCGCGTTAGTTCCTACTCTCGCGCCACACTGATGATGGCGCCGGTCCGTGCTTGAAGGCGACGACGTTCGGCTGAAGGAGAGTCAGGTTAGTTGTAAACAGTTAGGAGCCGCTCTCGCCAAGCAAGAGCACCGGGTGCGTCGCGTTCCACCGCGAAGTTTGCCTTCAAATCAGCGATGAAAAATACCCGTCCGAGCTTCCCTTTGCACTAGAGGATTTGAAATAGAAATGGCTACGAAACTTTATGTCGGGAACCTTTCATTCCAGACTACCAGCGACGAGCTGAAGGACCACTTCGCGCAAGCGGGCACGGTCGAGTCAGCCTCAGTCGTTGAAGATCGCATGACGGGCCGCTCGCGCGGCTTTGGTTTTGTCGAGATGGCAACTCCCGAAGAAGCAGCGGCGGCAATCGAACAATTTAATGGCAAGGAATTCGCCGGTCGTAATCTGACCGTAAACGAAGCTCGGCCTCGAACAGATCGCGGACCAGGCGGCGGCTACGGCGGCGGTGGTAACCGCGGTGGTTATGGCGGCGGCGGTGGTGGTGGTGGTTATGGTGGCGGCGGTGGCGGCAGAGGTCGTGACAGAGATCGCGATAAACGCCCCAGCCGCAACGATCGCGAACCGCGTTGGTAGTTGTAGCGCAGGTTGTTAACTTGCGATTCCTGTAACGCCGGTTGTTAGCTTAGGCAGGCATTAGCCCGACCGTGAGGAAGGGCTCAAGAGTTCAAAGGCAAAGGTGAAGGGCGCTCACGCGTCAAATTCAACCTTTGCCTTTTTGTTTTGGAGTGCGCCGGCAGAGCGAAGCGGCGACGGCGCTTTGGATTGCACGGGTATCCTGAATAAAGATTAACGAGCGGCGAATGCAGAGTTTAGTGCCGCATCCCGCGCTTTCGAGGGAACGCAAAGCGCCGTCGCCGCTTCGCTCTGCCGGCGCACTCCAAACTACCTCCGCGCCTCCGGCGTTATCTTCAGCGTCATCCGCTGCCCATCGCGCATCAGCTCGACTTCGTATTCCTGTCCCGCTTTCATCTCGCCCAGGGCGTAGGTGTAATCGTAGACGTTCTTCACGTCGTGGCCGGCCATCTTGACGATCTTGTCGCCCGCTTTCAGTCCGGCTCTCGCCGCCGGTGAATTGTCGCGCACGCCGTCCAACTTCAATCCATCATTCGCATCTGCATAATTCGGAATCGTGCCGAGATAGACGCGGAAGCCGGTTGAGCGTCCCTGCGATTCGCTCTTCGCCACCGTGTAGGTCGGACGCGTGTCGCTCTTGTCGATGTCGCGAACCACGCGCGTCACGAACAAGACGATGCGCGCTTCGCCTTCATAGTTGATCTTGTCCGAAGTATCCGAAGGCTTGTGGTAATCGTCGTGCGTGCCGGTCCAGAAGAAGAGCACCGGAACATGTTTCGAATAGAACGAGGAATGATCGCTCGGACCGTAGCCGTCTTCGCTAAGTGTGAGCGCAAACGGCGTTGCCAACTCGCGCGGCACGTTGGGAAACTCCGCCACCACCACGGGCCGGCCGTTAATGCCGACAACAACCGGAGCACCAACCGGATTCACTTTTGGATCGAGATTCACTCGCATGTTAGTAGGCACAGACCCACCCGTCACCGACAGAAAGGCGGCGGCGCGCATACTGTCCTCTGAATTCTCACGATCAATCATCGCGCGCCACTCGGACGCGGTACCCATGCCCCCGATGATTAGTTTGTGATCCTGCAAACGCCCAATCATGTCCATATTGATCATGGCGACCGTGTTTGCCAGCGGCACGATTGGATGATTGACGTAGTAATCCGATCCCAGCAGACCCTCTTCTTCACCACTGAACGCGATGAAGACGATCGTACGGCGCGGCTTCGGATTTTGCGCTGACAAAATGCGCGCGAGTTCCAGTACACCCGCTACACCGGAGGCGTTATCGTCCGCCCCGTGATGAATCTCGCCTTCGCGCGGAGCCAGGCTGCTGCCTTCGCCGCCTCGCCCGAGATGATCGTAGTGCGCACCGATCACGATTGCTTCGTCTTTCAATTTAGGATCGCTGCCCGGCAGGATGCCGACGACATTGAAAGACGGGGATTCGATGCGATTTACGTTGATTGACAAGTTAAGTGTTATGGACCCGCTCGGGAGCCTTTGGGCTAAAGCGCGAGCGATATCAGCATCGCCGCGTTCTTTCAGTTGAGCTATTGTTGGTGTGTGTGCGGTTAACAGCCTGGCGTCGGCAAACTTCTCCAAATCTGACAGGTTGCCATTTTCACGACCCAAAATCTTCAAAGCGAGCGCTCGTGAAATCACCACGACCGGAATTCCAGCTTCACCCACATTGTCATAAGAGAGCCGCGCCAGCCGATCGTCTTTCAGCTTCTCTTCAGCGGAGATAATTAAGAGAGCACGAGCACCGGCAGCGCGTGCAGCGGCAACTTTGAACCGGATTTGTCCGGCCTGCACAAACTGACCGTGCGGATTGTCGCCGTCAGGAGTGCCGGCGAAAACGATCGCCACGCGACCCTTCGCATTCGACACCGCGTAATCGTCGTACTTCAATTCTGAGGACGAAATTCCATAGCCCGCAAAAACCATCTCGGCGTTCTTGACTGAGGCGTTGGTAGAAAATCCCAGCGGCATCCAATCTTCGCCGACCGCGAACTGCGCCGTGTCATCCGCGCGACCGGGATTGATAAACAGAAGATTGTTCTTGCCAAGTTCAACCCTGGAAACATACGGAAACGATTGAAAGTACCGCGTAAGACTTTCAACTTGCGCACGCGTGGGCCGTGCGGGCAGGACGGCTGCGCGCAGACCGAGCTTGCTGAACTCGCCCGCAATGTAATTCGCTGCATCGTTAGCGCCCTTGGTTCCGGTGCGCCGCCCTTCGAGCGCATCCGAGGCGAGATAGCGGATGACCTGTTGTAAGCGATCGACGCTGGGAGTCGCAGTTGGTTGCTGCGCGAGCGCAGCGACGGAAAGCGCCAGCGTGAGAATGAGCGCAGCGTTAAGGAATTTTCGAATCATGTTTACCTCTAATTCTTCTTTCCCATCCGTTTAGACGCGGGACTTGTCCCGCATTGCGCGCACAAGTGCGCGCTCTAAACGGGCAAACTGGAATGTTCTGACATGGCGAGGCTGCGCCTCGCCTCATGCGGGCAGGGATGCCCGCGCTCCGATCAATCACTCAACCCAATCAGCAATGAAAATATTCGTGTCGCCCGGCTTCGCATCGTGACGATTCGATGCGAACACCAGCTTCTTTCCATCGGGAGAAAACATCGGGAAGCCATCAAACGTCGGATTGAAAGTGATCCGCTCCAGGCCGCTGCCGTCCACCTTGATCATGTAGAGATCAAAATCGCGGCCCTTCGGATCCGCAACGTTCGACGCGAAGATTATGCGCTTGCCGTCGGGAAAGAAGTACGGCGCAAAGCTGGCTTTATTCAAATGCGTCACTTGCCGCTTGTTCGAACCATCGGCATTCATCACCCAGATATCGAGCACAGTCGGCCGAATCAAATTCTGTTTCAACAGCGCGACGTAATCCGACTTTTCTTTCTCCGTCTGCGGATGGTAAGCGCGATAGACGATCTGCTTCCCGTCATAAGACCAGAACGGGCCGCCGTCGTAACCAAGTTCATTCGTCAGACGCTTCACGTGCTGGCCATTGGCATCCATCGTGTAGATATCCAGATCGCCGTCGCGTTTTGAGGTGAACACGAGTTTGCCCTGGCGATTGATCGTCGTCTCGGCATCATAGCCCGGCGAGTTCGTCAGTTGCTTTAAGTTCGATCCATCCGGATTCGCGGTGAAAATGTCGAACGTGTCATAGACGGCCCAGACATAGCCCTGCGAGAAATCAGGACGCGGCGGACATTGCTTGCCGCCCAGGTGCGTCGATGAATAAAGAATCTTTTTGTCGCCTGGGAAAAAATACGAGCAGGTTGTGCGGCCGTCGCCGTTCGAAACCAACTTCACATCCGACCCGTCGATGTTCATCGTGTAAATCTGATCGCACTCGCGACCGTCGCGCGTTGATTGAAAGATCAATTTCTTGCCGTCAGACGAAAAATAAGCTTCAGCATTCTCGCCGCCGAAGGTAAGTTGCTTCATGTTGCGCAGATGTTTTTCCTGACGCAGAGCGAGATCGAAAGTTTGAGTTTGGGCGCGGCGATATGAACCACAGAGGACACAGAGAAAGACAACCGCCAATGGTAAAGCGCAAAGAGCAAAGTGATTTGAGAGCATTATTGATGCTTGAGCGATCGCGCTTAGCTCTTTGCCCTTACCCCTTTGCTCTCCTCTGTGTCCTCTATGGTTAATCATCCTATCCATTCTTGGTTTCAAACTCCTTCATGAACTCAACCAGCGCTTCACAGCCTTCTTTCGGAAAGGCGTTATAGATCGACGCGCGGATGCCGCCGACGGAGCGATGGCCTTTCAATCCGTCCATGCCTGCCGCAGTCGCTTCGCTGGCGAATTTCTTTTCCAAATCTTCCGAAGGCAAGCGGAACGTAACGTTCATCGCTGAGCGCGCGTCCGTGTCGGCGTGGCCGCGATAAAACTCGGTCGCATCGATCGCGTCATAAATCAGCTTTGCTTTCGCTTCGTTCTCAGCTTGCATCCCTTCCAGCCCGCCTTTTTCTTTCAGCCATTTGCAGACCAAATTCAGAATGTAAATGCCCCAGGTGTTCGGCGTGTTGTAGAGCGATTTGTTTTTCGCGTGCGTGTTGTAATCGAGCATCGTCGACAGGCCCTCGCGGACGCGCGGCAGAAGATCTTCGCGCATGATCACAACCGTGACGCCGCTCGGTCCCATGTTCTTTTGCGCGCCGGCGTAGATCAATCCGTACTTATCGACCGGTATCGGCTTCGACAAAATGTTCGAAGACATGTCGGCGATCAGCGGTACCTCGCCAACATCAGGTTCAGTTTTGAACTCAACGCCTTCGATCGTTTCATTCGAAGTCATGTGCACGTAAGCCGCGCTCGGATTCAGTTGCAAGTCATCCTGATTGGGCACGCGGGTAAAGCCGCCGTCGGCCATGTTCGCCGCGAGATCGACGCCGCCAAACTTCTGCGCTTCCTTGACTGCTTTCTTGCCCCAGCTGCCGGTGACGATGTAATCGGCCGATCCATCAAGTGAAAGAAAATTCATCGGCACCATCGCGAATTGCAAACTTGCGCCACCCTGCAGAAAAAGCACGGCGTAGTCTTTCGGAATGCCGAGCAGCTCGCGCAGTCCCGCTTCCGCACCTTGAATAATTTCATCGAAAGTTTTCGAGCGATGACTAATCTCCATCACCGACATGCCCACGTCGGGAAGCGAAAGCATCTCGTCGCGGGCTTGTTCCAAAACGGGAACCGGAATCACCGCCGGGCCCGCGCTAAAGTTGTAGATTCGTTCCGTCATAATTCCTCTCTTTGAGTGCGCGGTGTCAGAAGCCCGAGCGTAAGCGAGGGCATCTTACGTGAGCGGCCCTCCCTGACGGTCGGGCTTCTGACACGTTTGCCGCCGCAAACCAAATTATCCTTTCTCAATATGATTTCGCAGCACCGAACCAACCGCGCGCAAGATCAACGTTCGGGGCGCGATGCGTTCCGTCTCGACCGCTAAAACATTTACCCAACCGCAAATCACTGAACTCTTGCGGCGCTTCAACGCGCGCAAGGCGATGTCGACGACCTCTTCGGACGTTTGCACCATGCGTGAAGGGGGCCGTTGCATTTTTGCGGCCGCGAAGAACCCTGTTTCCGTAACGCCAGGGCATAGAGCCATCACATGAATTCCATGCAACCGATTCTCTTCCCACAACGCTTCGGAAAATGAAAGCACGAACGCCTTCGTCGCCGCGTATGTGGCCATGAACGGCACCGGCTGAAATCCGGCAGTCGAGGCGACGTTGACGATCGTGCCGCTCTTGCGATCGCGCATGGGCTGGAGAAATCGATAAGTCAGTTCCACCAGCGCGCGTACATTCAGATCGATCATGCCGAGCTCTCGATCCGGATCGAGTTTGGCGAAATCGCCCATCGATCCAAATCCGGCGTTGTTGATAAGAAAATCGATTTGCAGATCGCGCTTAGTCGCTTCTTCAAACAACTGCTGAGGCGCACCCTTTTCGGCGATGTCCATGGCGACGAACTGAGCACGAATGTTTGCGCTGCGGCCGAGTTCGTTGCACAGCGCGATGAGCTTCTCTTCCGTGCGGGCCACCAGCAAAAGGTTGTGACCGCGCGCAGCCAGCTTGCGAGCAAACGCTTCCCCAATTCCCGAGGACGCGCCGGTGATGAGTGTGGTGTTCATTGAAGAGTCAACAGATCGAGTTCAATAATGTCTTCGTTCCCCGCACGCAATCGATCGAGCGTCGCGCTTGAGGGCGCCTTGTCAAGATTGATTCGCGCGACGGCGGCTTCGGCGCCTTCGAAGACGATGTTTTCCATTTCCTGCACGTTGATGCTTTCCGCTTTGATCGCGTCGAGCACCTGGGCCAAAACGCCCGGACGATCGCGATGACGCACGACCAGACGATGCGTTGCCGGCGTGCGCGCCGCAAGATTCACGACGTTCGGCACCTGGCCGGTTTCTTTGAATGATTTGATGATGCGAACAGTCTCGGTGGCGATCGCTTCCTGCGCTTGATCGGTCGAAGCGCCGATGTGATGAGTCCCGTAGACGCGCGTTTCGTTGCCGATTGGATCTTCAAAGTCCGCGACCGCCGAAGTCGGCTCAATCGCGAAGACGTCAAGGCCTGCGCGAATTCCCTTCGCATGAATTGCGTCTACCAATGCTGACTGATCGACCGTCTCACCCCGGGACGTGTTGACGAAATACGAGCCGTCCTGCATCGCATTGAAAAAGTCGGCGTCAATCAAATTCTTCGTGTCGGGCTTCAAAGCCACGTGCACACTCACGATGTCTGCTGCACGCGCCACGTCAAGCGGCGATTCTTTTCTTTCGACGCCCAAACGTTCGGCTTTCTCAGTCGTAAGGCTGCGACTCCAGGCGACGACCGGCATCCCGAAGGCTTTCGCGCGCGGTATCATTTCCTGGCCGATCTTGCCGACGCCAACCAAACCCAGGGTACGTCCAAACAAGCCGCGCGCTTTCGAAAACTCTTTCTTGTTCCATTCGCCTGCGCGCAAAGCGATCACGTTATCGGCAACGCGTCGATCGAGCGCAAGGATCAAAGCGAACGCCAGCTCTGCAACGGCGATCGAATTCTTCCCGGGACAATTTGAAACATAGATTCCGCGCCGTGAAGCAGCCGCGACATCGATCGTGTTATAGCCCGCGCCCGCGCGCACGATCAGCTTCAATGGGCCGGCGGCCAGCATCGGCTCACCGACTTTCGTGCCGCGCACGATCAGCACATCGGGTTGAGTCTGCGCAATCGCATCGACGAGCGCATCGTCCTTAAGATCAGGTTGAAAAGAGATTTCATAGCCGAGAGCTTGCAAGCCATCACGGCCGGACTGTTCGAATTTATCGGCGATTAGAATTCTCATGATCGTTTGAGTTGTGTCAGTACCGCGAGCGGTAGCGAGCGGATCAACCACCAAGCTCATCTTGATCCGGTCGCTACCGCTCCCGGTACTGACGCCAGGGCTACGGCTCTCCAGTTATTCCTCCTGATCGAAAACGCGCATCAAATCTTCCGTCGACACCGGCTCGACATTAATGAGTTGCAGATTTTCTTCGACGTGCGCGACATGGCTCATCCCCACGAGCGCGGTCGTAATTCCCGGCGCCGAGCGCACGAATTGAATTCCGCTTTGCGCATCAGTCTCCAGCGATCCCAAAGAATCACGAATCGATTCAGGCAAGCCGCGCGCAACCTGACCCTGCATGATCGAACCGCTGGCGATCGCCGTGATGCCAAAGCTCAGCGCGGCTTCAACGAGACTCACATATTCCTCGCCCAGTTTTTGGTTTTGAAAGAACAGAGCTTCGGGCATCGCTAAGTTTACCGGCAATTGCACAAACCGAAAGTGATGCCTGTCACCTGCAAGCTCGCGCGCCAATTCGACCATCGTTTCCAATGAATGATAGTCACGCGAATCCGGCTCCGTACGAAATCCATTCCACGTCGCGACGCCGTAATTTCTGATCTTTCCATTCGCGACCGATTGCTCTAGAAACTCGAAAGCCGCACGCAGACGTTTCCAAAATTCGTCGTGTGAGACTGCGGACAATTGCGACTCGGGATTGTGAACGTAGTAAACGTCGATACCGGAAACGTTCAGGTTCCGCAACGACTGTGCAAGTTGATCTTCGAGGTAACGCGGCGACATGCAATGCGCACCTCCCGCAATATCGCCCCAGGTCGCGATGCCCGTCTTGATGAACGTATCTTCAACGTATTGCCGCACGTCGTGCGGCGGCGATCCCTCGAACGGCAAATAACCGCCTTTAGTGCAGAGGACGAGTTCGTCGCGCCCGAACCCTCGATTAGCCAATTCAATCAGTGCGACGCCGATCGAAAGTTCGCTTCGTTGAAAACGATAATTCGCCGCCGTGTCGATCACATTCGCGCCGAGTTCCACCGCGCGCACGACGGCATCGGTGTAGCGTCGATCAGTCTCTTCGTTAGGATTACCAAGATAAGTTCCGATGCCGATCGACGACAGCCAGAGATCGTTCGACTGCCTGAAGTGACCCTTCGCCGCATCTGCGAAGCGTTCGCGATAACGTGCAGTTCCGGCCGCATTTGCGCTGCTGTGAACAGACATCGATTAGCTTAAAAACTTGTGTTGATGGAATAACTGCGATGAATATACGTTGCGGGCATCGTCGCCGCAACTCAGTCGATTAAAGCTTGGCCTTATGGTAGGTTTGCATCATTAAGAAACATGCGTATTGATAAGAACGCTTCATCCAATTTGGAAGAGCAGCCAACCAGTTCGCGTGCATCTTCGCTCGATATTAATGACGCCGAGATGCAGGCGCTATCTGGCCAGTTTGTGACGCTGGCCCAGAAATATTTTGCAAACGTCTCTAATTTTCCAGTCTTTCCGCAAACGACCGGCGTAGAAATCGCTAAAGAAATAAACACGCCCGCACCAGGCGAACCGCAGTCTCTGGATGAACTCTTAATCGACTGTCAGACCGTCATCCAAGGCTGCCGGCACAATGGTCATCCGCGCTTCTTTGGTTATGTCGCATCGCCGTCGACGCCCGCGGGAGCTTTTGCCGATCTGCTCGCTTCCGCCGTGAATCCAAGTGTGACTTCGTGGCGCTCAGCCCCGGCGGCAACTCAAGTCGAGCGAACCGTCGTTCGCTGGCTGGGTTCGCTGATTGGCTATGACGAGAACGCGCACGGCCTGCTCACCAGCGGCGGCTCGATGGCTAACTTGACCGCCTTGTTGATGGCCCATCGAGTGAAGGCCGGCAGTACGATCTCGCAAACCGGCCTGCTGAACTTCGGCGCACGGATGATGATCTACGCGTCCGATCAAGTTCATTTTTCAATTGTGAAAGCGGCGGACATCCTGGGTCTTGGCAAAGAAAGCGTTCGTCTCCTGCCTGCTGACAAGAATTTCTGCATGGATGCGAAGACGTTGCGCGCAGCTGTGCAAAACGATCTCGAAGCCGGACTGCGGCCGTTTTGTGTGGTCGCGAGCGCTGGCACGGCCGCTACCGGCGCGATCGATCCATTGACTGATATCGCGGACGTCGCGAGCGAATTCAATCTCTGGTTTCACATCGATGGCGCCTATGGCGCGCCGGCCGCGATGATTGACAAGCGGCGCGAGATGTTCGCGGGATTGGAACGCGCCGACACGGTTTCACTCGATCCGCACAAGTGGCTCTACACTCCGGTCGATTGTGGATGCCTGCTGTATCGCGACGCTGCTGCGGCACGGCAGGCGTTTGTGACTGAAGCCGATTACGTCAAAGTTCATGAAGAAGCTGAGACCGAGAGCTTTGCGTTTTGGGATTACGGCATTGAGCTGTCGCGCCGCTTTCGCGCATTAAAAATTTGGCTGACCCTGAAATATTACGGCGCCCGACGCCTCGCTGCAGCCATCGCTGATGACATCACAACGGCGGAATACATGGCTGAACAGGTTGAGTCGGCGACGGATTTTGAGTTGCTGGCGCCGGTCCCACTCAGCATCTGTTGCTTTCGTTACCTGCCGTCGACGCTGCGCGATCCTGCAGACGATTCAGAGTTGAATCGCTTGAACGAGCGCATCATGCATCGCGTGCAACGCGGCGGTAAAGCATATTTATCGAATGCGATGCTGCGCGGAAAGTTCGCTTTGCGCGCGTGCATCATCAACTTTCGCACAACGCGCGCGGACATCGACCTGACGCTGGAAATTGTCCGCCAAGCCGCAAAAGAAATCGAAGCCGAAAACTAATCATGCCGGGATTTGATCGAGAGATTGAATTAGCTACCGAACTCGCGCGCGACGCGGGAGCAATCCTGCTGGCGCACTACCACAGTTCGTTCCTGGTTGAGCAGAAGATTAACGCGCTGCAGGAACTCGAAGAGGTGACTGCGGCCGATCGCGAGGCGAACGATCTGATCGTGCACCGCTTGCTCACGGAATTTCCTGATGACGGAATTCTCGCGGAAGAATCAAAGGACACCGAGCGCCGTTTAGAAAAGGATCGCGTGTGGCTGATCGATCCGATGGACGGCACAAAGAATTTCATTCAACGCGATGGAGACTTTGCCGTCCAGATCGGTCTATCCGTCAGCGGCGAAGTAGTCGCGGGCGCGGTCTACCAACCTGCGCGCGACGTCCTATATCGCGCGGTGCACGGCGACGGCGCCTGGATCGAAATGAACGGCGGATCCGCTCAGCGCATGTCAGTGTCGGCACGAACTGATCCAAAAGAGATGGTAATGGCCTCCAGCCGATCGCATCGCAGCCCACGTATGCAGCGCGTCGTCAGCGAGTTTGGATTCAAGAATGAAGTGCGCCGCGGATCGGTCGGCGTGAAGATTGGATTGATTACCGAGCAGCAAGCCGATCTCTACATGCACCTTTCACCCAGCACCAAACAGTGGGACACCTGCGCGCCGCAAATAATTTTGGAGGAAGCCGGAGGGCGTTTGACTGATCTCTTCGGGCAGCCGCTACGCTACAACGGCGTGCGCGTCGACAACCAGAACGGCATCGTGGCGACCAACGGCGCGTCGCATGAAATGGTGATCGAGAATTTGAAACCGTTGTTGAGAGAGTTTGGCAGAATGCCGGTCTAAGTAGCGCAAATTGCCAATTTGCGTTACAGCGCTTTCTTCAGCATGGCAATCTGACCAGCATGATAAAGATCGTGCTGGATCACTCCATGCAACGTCACATAGACACTCGATTTTCCTTCCAGTATTGGCTCATCCAAACGCGATTCCGGTACACGCGCTATCGCATCTACTAAAGCCTGATGCCCTCGATCCAGTGAAGCCTTCGCTTGCTCCCAGGCTGCTTCGCTAGTGTCATCCGGTGGCGGCCAATCTTCCGCAGAAGAAACTACAACTTCAGCTGGATCGCCTTGCAAACGGCGCCGTCCTACGTCTTCCCAAACCGCGATGTGCCGCACCAGTTCATAGATGCTGTGCGCGTTTTGCAGCGGCCGCGCGTGCGCTTGAACGGCGGTGACTCCGTTCAGGACTTCTTTCACCGATGGACCATGCCATGCATTGCCTTCGTAAGCTCGCTTAAGTTGATCCAGAATTCGTTCGATTTCCGTCATAAGGTTGTTGCGTAGAAGCTCCTTCAAAATCGGCGTCGCCGTTCGCGGTTAACAGAGAATGGCCAGATCATTGTACGACAGAATGAAGGTGCTTCGTCCGCGAAGCGGACTCAAAACGCATCACTCAAACTTCAGCTTCATAACACCCTTCATGGTCACCTTGTACCCGGCTGCTTTGCAAATCACCCTGCGCACAGTTTAGGCTTTCCCATACAATAATTGGAATTTTCCGGGAGAACACATGGCCATCATTCGTCCATTCAATGCTCTTCGTCCGCCACCGGAACGCGCCACAGAAGTTGCCGCCGTTCCTTACGATGTAGTCAACACTGAAGAAGCGCGCGCCCTCGCCTCCGGTAACCCATGGAGCTTTCTGCATGTGTCCCGTCCGGAAATTGATCTACCTGACGGCACGCCGATTTACAGCGATCAGGTTTACGCGAAGGCCGCTGAGAACTTCGACAAGCTGAAAAGAGATTGCCCGCTTGAGAATGAAGAGACGCCGAGCCTTTATCTCTATCGATTGATCATGGGCAATCACGAGCAAGTTGGCATCGTCGCTTGTTGTTCAGTCGCTGAGTACGACCAGAACATCATCCGCAAGCACGAGCGCACGCGCCGCGACAAGGAAGACGATCGCACGCGACACATTCTCGTGTTGCGCGCGCAGACCGGACCGGTATTTCTGACCTATCGAGCGCAAGAGAAGATCGATGGCTTGGTCGCGGAGGCGCTCGCGGGAAATCCGCCGCTCTATGACTTCGTCGCCAACGACGATATTCGTCACACGATTTGGCGCGTGCCGAATTATGATCCACTGGTCGGAGCGTTTGCCGGCATCCCGTATCTCTACATCGCGGACGGTCATCATCGGGCGGCCAGCGCCAGCCGCGCGCATGCTGAATTAAGAGAGCAAAGTTTTGGCTTGGTTGGGAATGAAGAATACAACTTCTTTCAGTGCGTTTTGTTTCCCGACAATCAGTTGCAGATTCTTCCTTACAATCGCATCGTGCGCGATCTGAATGGCATGTCATCGGAAGAGTTTCTCGCGCGTGTGCGCGAAAGCTTCGAAGTAACTGAAAATGGATCGCCTTCACCCAAACAGCGCGGCACTTGGAGCATGTACCTGGATAGTATTTGGTATGGACTGGCGCTGAAGGATGAAGCTGCACGACCGTCGGGCGCGGTTGAATCTCTCGATGTAAGCGTACTGCAGAATGGACTGCTCGATCCGATCCTCGGGATCAAAGACGTGCGCACCGATAAACGAATCGATTTTGTTGGCGGCATTCGCGGCACTGAAGAGTTAGAGAAGCTTGTGAATGAAGGCAAGGCAGCCGTAGCCTTCTCGCTTTTCGCGACGACGATCGACGATCTGCTGAAGGTGAGTGACGCGGGCGAGATCATGCCGCCAAAATCAACTTGGTTCGAGCCGAAGTTAAGAGATGGATTGTTGAGTCACGAGATCTAGAGGGAGCGCCGTTCGTGTCAGAAGCCCGACCGTGAGGGAGGGCTGCTCGTGCCACCATGGCGAAACGCGATTACATCGACTTTCAAGATAGAACTTGCCCACTAGGCTATCTAATCACATTTCGCTGCTATGGCACTTGGTTACACGGCGAGGAACGTGGTTCTGTCGATCGGCATCGTTACAATCGCTATGGCACACCTGACATGCCGCCGAACAGAAAGATCCTTAGAGACGAAAAGACAAGCCTTAAACACTCAAGCTTCATCCTTAATCGGCAGCAGAGGGCCCTTGTTATATCGGCTATTCGCGAAGTCTGTGATCATAGAGGCTACAGACTATATGCCGTTAATGCCCGGACAAATCACGTGCATTCGGTCGTGGGCGCCGGCTACAAGCCGGAGGCCGTTATGAATAGTTTCAAATCCTACTCCACAAGGAAACTTCGTGAAGCAAAATTAATATCCGATGAGGTGAAGCCTTGGGCGAGACATGGCAGTACGCCCTATCTGTGGACGGACGATGAGCTTCAACGAGCCATCGATTATGTAATGAATGGGCAAGGTGATGAGCCGTTTCGATAAAGATCATGGTGAAGTTAGTAGCCCTCCCTCACGGTCGGGCTTCTGACACATCAACCCAGCGCCGCAAACACTTCATTCGACAATAGTGCTCCACGCGTCGTCAGCCTGAGCAACTCGCCATCGATTTTGATCAATCCGGCCGCGCGCAATCGATCGAGTTCGCCGTTGTGTTCCTCGCGCAGGTTGGTTCCAAACCGCGACTCATACGTTTGCAAATCGATTCCCTTCATCAGCCGCAGCCCGAGAAAGATCGACTCCGATCTCGTCTCTTCTTCACTCAACGTCGTTCGATCCACGATCAGCGAATCCCCACACACGGTTGCTTCAACATACTTCGCCGGGTCGCGTTCATTGGCCCAGCGTCGCCGCGCGCCGTCGTACGAATGCGCGGAATTTCCAAAGCCGTAATACGGCTCGCCAGCCCAATACTTTGTATTGTGACGCGACTCGAATCCCGGCAAACAGAAGTTTGAGATTTCGTAATGTTCGTAGCCGGCGGCGCAAACCGCTTCGATCATCGTCGCGTACATCTCAGCCGCAAGATCGTCGTCAGGCTTTGGTCGCACCCCGCGGTTGATTTGATCCGCGAGCGGAGTTCCTTCATGAACGTCGAGGAGGTACAGCGAAAGGTGTTCCGGTCGCAGCTTCAGCGCTTCATCTAGATTTCGCTTCCACTCATCCATTGTCTGACCCGGCAATCCGGCGATCAGATCGAAGTTGATGTTCATGAATCCAGCCTCGCGCAGGAGCGCAAATGTCTTTCGCACATCGGTGGAATCATGCGTGCGCCCGAGCAGCTTCAACTCTCGATCGTCGAAAGTCTGCGCGCCGAAACTAGCGCGATTGATTCCCAGGCGACGCCAGGCGCGCATCGTCTCGCGTCTCGATTCCGCGTTGACGCCGCCATCGCCCGGATTAATCTCGAGAGTAATCTCCGGATCGATCAACTCAAATCGATCTTTCACCGCCCTGAGAATTCGCTCTAACTGTTCTGTCGATAACAACGAGGGAGTGCCGCCGCCGAAATAGATCGTGTCGACGGTCGCCGGCGGCTCAACCTCACGCCAGCCGCGAATCTCTGAACAAACGGCGCCGACGTACGTCTCGGCAATCTCGCTCTGGTACATTCCGGTCGCGAAATCGCAGTACGAACAACGCGCGCGGCAGAACGGAATGTGGATGTACACGCCGGCATTCGTCATCGCGTTTTGATTATAAACGACTGGAGCGCAACCGTCCCGGTCGCTTCGTCCTCTCGAGAGATGCAAGCGAGGACGCTTGCGCTCCAGTCCGCGGATGCTAGAATGAATTTAACTTAAAGATGTCCCGCGAACTTCGAGTACTCAACACTAAACCGCGTCAGCCCAAACCAGAGTGGCTGCGGATTCGTCTGGGGGATCCGACGAACCAGAATCACCTGTTGAAGCTGATTCAGGGTTTGAATCTGCATACGGTTTGTCAGGAAGCGAAGTGTCCAAACATTTTCGAGTGCTGGTCGGATCGAACCGCGACGTTCATGCTGGGCGGCGACATCTGCACACGACACTGCGGCTTTTGCGCGGTGGGCAAAGGCGCGCCGGGCTCGCTCGATCCAGCAGAACCAAGGAATGTCGGCGAGGCGGTGCGTCACTTGAATCTGGCGCACACGGTGATCACTTCAGTGAATCGCGACGACCTGCCTGACGGCGGCGCCGCGCATTGGGCCGAAACGATTCGCGAAGTGCGCCGCGTAAATCCTGAATGCAAGATCGAAGTTCTGATTCCTGATTTCAACGGTGACGAAGACGCTTTGAATATCGTGCTTGACGCTGAGCCGGATGTGCTGAATCACAATACCGAAACCATCGCGCGACTGTATCGTCGCGTGCGTCCCGATGCCGATTATCAGCAGTCGCTGACTTTGTTAAGACGCGCAGCGGATCGCCGCGATCGAGAGAAGAGCGAGATGTTGACGAAGAGCGGCATCATGGTCGGACTCGGTGAAGAGTTCGATGAAGTTGTCGAGTTGATGAAGGATCTGCGAGCCGCCTCATGCGACATCATGACGATCGGCCAGTACCTGCAACCGCATGCGCGACGCTTGCCGGTCGAGCGCTATGTCACACCCGAAGAGTTCCGTTCCTGGCACGAGATCGGAATGACGATGGGATTCAAGCACGTACAATCAAGTCCGCTGACTCGTTCGTCTTACCACGCCCGCGAACAAGCGGAATAAGTCTCGCGAACTTTAGAAAATGAATCTCAAACGCAGCGTCGCGATCTTATCGATTGCGGCGCTTGTGTTACTCGCATGCGGTTCATGCCGCCGGAAGCAGACGCGCAACCGTTTGGAGGAAACTCATTTTCCCTCGATTGTGCTGTGGGCCTGGGAGCGGCCGGAGGATTTGCGCACGGCGGATTCGAAACGTTACGCGGTGGCTTTTCTGGCTCAGACGCTTACGTTGAAAGGCGATGAAGTCATTTTCAACCCGCGTCATCAGCCACTACAAGTTTCGCCTGAAACGAAATTGATGGCCGTCACTCGCATTGAATCGCAGAAGACGACCGGCCAACGGGCCGCTTTGAGCGAAGCCCAAAGACAAAAGCTGGTGTCATTGATAGTGAATACAGCGGGAGTCGGAAATGTTTCCGCGATTCAAATAGATTTTGATGCGGCCAGTTCTGAGCGCGACTTCTATCGCTCGTTATTGCAGGATTTGCGGCAGCGGCTTCCGGATCCGGTCCCGCTTTCGATGACCGCGTTGGCTTCGTTTTGCGTGGGCGATCGTTGGCTTGATGACTTGCCCGTCGATGAAGCTGTCCCGATGATTTTTCGCATGGGCGCTGACGATCGAACCATCAAGAACATGCTCGCCGGCGGCGATGATTTTCGCGAGCCGCTCTGCCGGAAGAGTTATGGCGTCGCTACCGACGAAGTCTTCGAGATGAAACGCGATGCGTCGCGCCGCTTATACATCTTCAACAATCGTCCGTGGAATGAGAGCAGCATCACGGATCTGCAAAAAGGTTGGTTGAAATGATCGCGAGAGGTGATTGGTCTCAGGTGAGAATCGTCAGCGCCGCATCGAGCATACGCATCTGCACACCCAGCCACTGTTTACTCAACTCGCTCGCGTGACAATCCACGGCCACGCTGTTGGCCAGGTCAGGCAGCATCACGCGTTCGCGAAAGTCGGCAATCAGCCGCGCGCCGGTGAAGACGGCGACAATCTCCTGATAAATCCGATAACTGAAATAATCGAAATTCGAAGAGCCGGCGACGAGATACTGGTCATCGATCAGCATTGCTTTTAGATGGCTCATGCCGTCGCGGTAAAGCCGCAGATCGATCGGGGAGCGCGCCGACTCAAGCCGCGCGTAATTCGCAAAGTAACTCCAGTTGTTGGCCTTCGGCGTGACAATCTTCACATCGACGCCGCGACGTGTGGCGTCGCGCAGAGGTTCGTAGAAAGGAAACGTTATGTAGGGACTCTCGACGAAGATCGATTCGCGCGCTTCGTCGATCAAATCGAGCACTCGTTGAAAGGATGGGCGATTCTGGCGTCCGTCTAACGCAAAAAGTTCAAGCTCGTCCGTCTGCTGCCGTGCGAGACGATCCTTTCCGCTCCAGCTCGACGCGAAATCTTCCGCAAGAAATTCGACTGCAGCAGCACCGTCGATTCGCAGCATCATGTCGTGCCATGACGCGTTGTGCTCGCTGAAATTGATCCCGCCAATGTAAGCAATCGCCTGGTCAATGACGATAAGTTTTTTGTGATTGCGACTGAGAAGCTTGCGCGGGGATAGGCCGTAGGGATTTGTGAAGCGAATCTGAACGCCGGCGTTTTTCAGCTCGCGCATCATCTTCGCCGTTTCCTGAGCTTCATCGCGCAACTCATGATCGAAATAATTCGACGGCGAGTATTTGAACCGATCGCTCAAAACAATTCGGGTAAACGAATCGGCGAGCACTCGCTTGTCCGGCGCGGAAGACGAAAGTAGAGCCGCGGCCAATTGTTTTCCGACTGAATCGCCTTCGAACGCAAACGTCTGAACAAACACCGACTGCTGAGCGCCGGCAATGTCTTCGCTCAGTCGCGACCAGAATTCGTTGAAGTTGACGAGAAGCTCTGTTGCCATCTTCAAGCGCAAGGCGCAGGCTCGGAAGCCTGCGAACCGCCGGCACAGATGCCGGCGCTCCAATGCAGCCTGATTGTATTCGATCAGTCGTCGAAATCGCGAACTTTGCCCGCGGGTAAATCCGGGACTTCTTTGGTAGAATGCGCCGCACACGGACTGAAGCCAACTACCCCGATGCTTCATATTCATAACGGCGATTCAACTGCCGAAACCGCGAAAAAGACGAATCTGCCGGGCGAACATCTCGCCTGGCGCGAAGCCCTCGTTTGCGGGCCGGCGCCCGGCCACCTGGCCGAAGAAGATTTTCTGAAGCTGCGGGCCGCGCATCTCTCCCAATCCTACGGCGTGAAGTTTGAAAAATGCGAAGCTGAATTGCGCGCCCAACATCAAGCGCTGCGGACATTTTCGGATCACGAAGAAGTCGTGCTCTGGTTCGAACACGATCTGTTCTGCCAGGTGCATTTGATCTATCTGCTTGATTGGTTCGGGCAGCGCGAGTTGGGCCAGATGCGGCTGAGTTTGATCTGCATCGGTGATTTCCCGGGCTTCGAAAACTTTCATGGCCTGGGTCAGTTGAATGAGCAGCAGTTGTCATCGCTGTTTCCCGATCGGAAGGAAGTGACTGCCGGGCAAATGCAACTTGCCTCTGAAGCGTGGCGCGCATACTCGGCGGCCGATGCGCTGGCGCTGATTTCACTTTTGAAGACCGACCTCTCGGCGCTTCCGTTTCTCGAGACCGCTTTGCGCAAACACCTGCAACGGTTTCCTTCAACCCGAAACGGTTTGGGCCGAGTTGAAAACGCCGGCCTGAAGCTGATCGCGAACGGTTATCACAAGTTCAAATCTCTCTTTCCCGCTTTCACGCGGAACGAAAGCGGATATGGCTTTGGCGACGCGCAGCTTTATCTCGAGCTGAAGCGTCTGGCAAATGCGCCCAATCCGTTTCTCATAAACGGCGGCAATTCAACCCTGGATCCAGGGCGAATTTTTCTTTCTTCATTTGAACTGACTGAGCACGGCGCCGCAGCGTTGGAAGGCAAGGAAGATTTCGTCGCCAGGAACGGAATCGACGAGTGGCTCGGCGGTATTCACTTGAAGGGCAGCGAAGCCGCGTGGCGCTGGGATGACGATACACAGCAACTCCTCGTGAGTTTGTAAACAGTTTCTTCTGATGATGACCCGACATGTTTCCCTGCTTCTGCTCCTGATTTTTCTTTCGCCAGTCATTTCGTTCGCGCAAAAAGAAAAGCTTGCCCCGGTTTGTCGCGAGGCAACGTTCGCCGCGTACAAGCCTCTATCAAAACTCGAATACGATTGCCCGGATAATCCCAACGACTCAGACGATAAGATTCTGAAGCTGCCCGAGAGAACCCGCGCCATTCGCCGTCTTGTGCAATCGCTCGAACAGTTCACCAGCGCCGCGTGGTGGCAGGCGAGTGTCGATGAGTTGAATGCGTGCAAGATTCACGGCAGCGCGGGTGCGCTCACTGACGAAGAAAAGGAAGAATGGAGGCGCGGCGACTATAGCTTCGATCTGTTCGGGAATAACGAAATGCGGCTGGCGCTGATCGCCGATCCTTGTTACTCGACTGGATACAACGGATCGAACGCGTTTCTGCTTTATCGCAAAGGCGGTCGAGTTTATGTTTCGCAATTACTGAACGGCTACTACTCGCGCGTGGATAATTCTGTCGGCATCGATTTCGCGCGATTGAACGGCAGACAGATCGTCGAAGTCGAGACGGCCAACAGCATGCCGCCTTCGCTGATCAATTATTATTTCGAAATCGATCCGGTGACGAACAAAGCGCTGCCGAAAAATTTCTTCCGCGAAGGCCGCAAACCCACGAACCAGATTTATTCAGACATGCTGATGGGCGAACCGAAGGATTTTGGTCTGCCGAAGAATGCCGGCGAGTTGAGAATTATCGTTAACGGCAAGATGGCCCAGAGCTTCAGCGCCTACGAAGAGAGCCCAAACGATCGCGGCATCGATGCCAACGGCCGCAAGCTGCGTCGGATCGTTTATCGCTGGAATGGAACAGTGTACGCGCGAGCTCGTTGACGGCCGATTTTGGTCAAGCTAGTATTCGCCGCGAATTTTCAAATGCGAGCAAGGATGCTCGCGACCACGAAAGGAGCTTTCGCTCATGTTCACCCGACGTTTCTTTTCGCTTGTTTTGGCTTTCTCTGTCTCGCTTGTTGTCGCGGCAACTGCTCGCGCTCAATACAAACTCGAGACCTGCGAGGATTTGAAGATCACTGAGAAGCAGTACGGCATCAGCGTCGTCGAAACTGCGACCTGCATTAATCCCACCAAAACTTTCAGCCCCAAAGGCACGCTGCGCAACGTCAACATCGTCTATTCGTTTCCACCCGTTCCGACCGGCGCGGGCGTAACGTTCATGGTGACGAAGAACGATGCGAACGGCGAGTACGTTCAGAACACGGACTATGCGGTCTCGCCGAA